>Ga0134128_10000196_pt1 | contig 85098 bp, 71 predicted proteins | sample KB31754_FD_96462 | JGI IMG/M metagenome (GOLD analysis project Ga0134128, IMG submission 96462) | Terrestrial soil microbial communities with excess Nitrogen fertilizer from Kellogg Biological Station, Michigan, USA - KB3-175-4 | ecosystem: Environmental > Terrestrial > Soil > Unclassified ... | reverse complement strand
GGAGAAGCTTGCGGTCTATCCGGTCGAGTGCCCGATCGAGTGAGCGGTCGGTCGCAGTCGGCGGATTGTGCTGTCCGGCGGGATTCTTGGTGGGCATGGTAGTTAATTTTACTGCTATTCGCGGCAAAACGTAAAAATATCCTCTGCCTTACCGGCTACGATAAGCACAATCAACTGGCATTTGGCGATCACATCATGGTAGCTGCCTTATCCGAGACCCGCTCGGCCCTCCCGCGCGAGGGGAGTGATCTCGGGCTTCTGCGAGAGCGCATTCGAGAAGCCACGCTGCGTCCGGAGCGGGAGGCGGTCGGCGAGCTGCGCGAAACGCTGCTTCCCCTGACCGATACCCTGCAGGCTGCCCGTAGCCGCGCCATGCACTGGATCGAGGCCGCTCGCGAGCACGTGGGCCCCAGGCCGCTCGCCGAGTCGCTGCTCGACCAGTTCCCGCTCGACAGCCGCCAGGGCAAGGCCCTCATGAGCCTGGCCGAGGCGCTGCTGCGCACCCCGGATCCGAAATGCGCCGACCGCCTGATCGCCGAGCGCCTGGCCCCCCTGCGTGAGCGCGGGACGAAAAGCTCCGATCTGACCGTCCGGCTGTCCATGGCCTTGCTCGGCACCGCGAGCCGGCTATTGCCGGACGCAAACGCAGGGCTGATGGCAGGGGCACGCCCTGCAGGCGCGCGCACCCTGCTGAATCCGGTTGTGACACCGATCGTACGTCGTGCCCTCCGGCGCGCAATGCAAATGATGGGGCACGCGTTCATCGTCGGCGAATCGATCGAATCGGCGCTCGCGCGGGGGCGGCGTGATCGTGAGCTGTCGCTGTGCTCATTCGATGTGCTCGGCGAAGGAGCACGCTCCGAGAGCGACGCGCAGCGATATCTCACCGCTTACGAGCGTGCAATCGACGCGCTGCGGCCGCAGCCGGCCGACTCCGTTCATGGTCGATCGGGCATCTCGGTGAAGCTTTCCGCTCTCGAGCCGCGCTATGCATTGACGCAGCATCCCAGGGTCATGAAGAGCCTGGTTCCGCGGATGCTCTCTCTCGCGCGCCGCGCCTGCGCCGCCGGGATCGGGCTGACGATCGACGCCGAGGAGGCGGATCGGCTCGATCTATCTCTCGACATCCTGGCGGCCTTGGCGGGCGATGCGGTCACCCGCAGCTGGGGCGGCCTGGGGCTCGCCGTTCAGGCCTACGGCCGGCGGGCACCGCTGGTGTTGGATTGGGTCGCGGCGCTGGCGCGGCGCAACGGCCGGCGCATGTCCGTGAGGCTGGTCAAGGGTGCGTATTGGGACGCGGAGATCAAGCGCGCTCAGGAGCGCGGTCTCGACAGCTTCCCGGTCTACACCTCGAAAACTGCAACTGACGCCAGTTACCTCGTCTGCGCGCAGCGTCTGTTCGGCGCGCGCGATGTTATTTACCCGCAGTTCGCCACGCATAACGCACTGACGGTGGCGGCGGTACTCGCGATTGCGCCGCAGGGCGCGGTTTACGAATTCCAGCGTCTGCACGGCATGGGGCAGGCGCTCTACGACGCGGTCCGTGCCGACACGCGAGACTTGCCGCCGGTACGCGTATACGCGCCGGTCGGCACGCACGAAGAGCTGCTGCCCTACCTCGTGCGGCGGTTGCTCGAGAACGGCGCCAACACGTCGTTCGTGCACCATTTCCTCAACAAAGACATTCCCGTAGAGCAGGTCGTGGGCCAAATCGTGGACAATCTCATTCCCAACTCCGGCGAGGCCAAGGCCTCGGGCAGTGGTGGTCCTTCCCGCATCCGGGAGCCGCGCGAGCTCTATCGCTCGCGGCGCAACTCCGGAGGCGCTGATTTCGGCAACCCGGCGGAAATCGCGGCGCTCCAGGGGGAGCTCAAGTCGGCGACAGCCCACTCCTACCTGGGCGGCCCCGTTTTGAGCCACGGCGTAGCGGCCGACCCGAATGTGCCGGTGCGCTCGCCAGCGAATGCGGCCACCATCGTGGGTCTCACGCGGGATGCAACGGAGGCGGAGATCGCTGGCGCAATGACGAGCTGCGCGCGCGCCCAGCGCGCGTGGGATGCGATACCCGCAGCTGACCGCGCTGCCTGCCTGGAAAGAGCGGCGGAGCTGCTGGAGAGGCGCCGCGGCCTTTTCCTCCACCTGCTGGTCCGCGAGGCGGGAAAGACGCTGCCCGATGCGATTGCCGAGATTCGCGAAGCCGCGGATTTCTGTCGTTATTACGCTTGGCGCGGCCGTGAGCTGTTCGCCGCGCCCCGGGAGCTCGATGGCCCGGTGGGCGAGCGCAACCTGTTGTCTTTCCAGGGTCGTGGCGTGTTCGCCTGCATCAGCCCCTGGAATTTTCCGCTCGCCATCTTCACCGGACAGATCACAGCGGCGCTGATGGCCGGCAACGGGGTCGTTGCGAAGCCCGCCCCAGCCACGACGCTCGTTGCACACGCCATGACGCGACTCCTGCACGAAGCGGGGATTCCACATGACGTGCTGCAGCTTGCGCCGGCCGACGGGCCCCTCTTCGGCGCCACGGCGCTCACCCATCCGGCCCTTGCCGGCGTGGCGTTCACCGGCTCGACGGCAACGGCCGCGACCATCAACCGCACTCTAGCCGGACGGGACGGGCCGATCGTGCCGCTCATCGCCGAGACCGGCGGGGTGAATGCGATGCTCGTCGATGCGACTGCTCTCCCGGAGCAGGTCGTCGACGATGTGATCGCTTCGGCGTTCACCAGTGCCGGGCAGCGGTGCTCGGCTCTGCGTGTGCTCTACGTGCAGGAGGAAATCGCGGACCGCGTCCTCGAGATGCTGGTGGGCGCGATGAAGTGTCTGCAGATCGGCGATCCCGCCGATCCGGCAACGGACGTCGGCCCGGTTATCTCCGCGGACGCGCAGCAACGCTTGGCCAAACACGCGCAACGTATGGATGCGGAGGCGAAGCTGCTCTTCTCCTGTCCGGTCGAGCATTGCGAAGGCGGCGGCCACTTCTTCGGGCCGCGGCTCTTCCAGCTGGATGCGCCCGATCAGCTGAAGACGGAAGAGTTCGGTCCGATCCTGCACGTGTATCGTTACCGGCCCGAGGAGCTCGCACAGGTGTTGCAAGCCATCCGGTCGACGGGATTCGGCCTGACGCTGGGCTTGCACAGCCGGCTCGATAGCATGGCGGAGCATGTTTTCCGCACGCTTCCCGTCGGCAATACCTACGTCAATCGCAACATGATCGGAGCGGTCGTCGGCGTGCAGCCGTTCGGCGGTCAGGGGCTCTCGGGAACGGGGCCCAAGGCGGGCGGCCCGAACTATCTGCAGCGCTTCGCCACCGAGCGGACCCTCACCATCAACACGGCGGCGATCGGCGGCGCGGTAGAGTTGCTTTCATAGCACCACAGGCGGCGCCGAATTCGTACGCCCCGCTAGGCCCGTAACGCTTCGGTCAGCTCCGGGAAGGAGCCGATCGGCGCGCCGCACACGTTGCCGCGGCACACGTAGGCCACGGCCGGGCCCCCGGGTGCCTTCTCTGCGATTGCCGCCGGCAGATCCGAGGCGTCGCTCGGCACGGCGAGCACCATCCGCCGCGGCGAGTAGAGCCGGGAAAGCTCGCGTCGCCAGGTCTCGATCACGTCGCGGTCGCCACGCAGGACGACGGTTTCCGGCGGGTGTAACAGCTCTTCGAGAGCAATCAGCAGGCTCGTATGGCCCTGCGGGTACTTCTCCATCAGGGCCCAGCCGGCACGAACGCCCCGCTCCGCCGCTTCGAGGTACCGCGCCTCGCCCAGAAGATACCCCATCCGTTGCAGTGCGAAGGCAGCGACGCCGTTACCTGCAGGCGTGGCGTCGTCACCGAAGGATTTCGGCCGATGGATGAGTTGCTCGTGATCATCGGAGGTGAAGAAGAATCCGCCGGCGCTGTCGTCGGCGTAGTGTTCCAGGATTACGTCCAGCAATTCGCGGGCGAATTGCAGCTCATCGGCGCGGAAGCGAACCTGCTGCAGCTCCAGGATGGCATCCGCGAGGAATGCGTAGTCATCGAGATATGCGTTCAGATGTGCGCGGCCGTCATTGTAGGTCGCGAGGAGCCTGCCATCGCGCCAGAGCGTACGGCGGATGAACCCGAGCGAGCGCTCCGCGGACGTCGCCAGGTCGTCGCGGCCGAGCGCCCGCGCTGCGATGGCCATGCCTCGGATCATCAGGCCGTTCCAGGAAGCGAGGATCTTGTCGTCGCGTCCCGGACGGACTCTGTGATCCCGGATCCGCAGCAGCTTCGCGCGTGCCGAGCTCAAATCCGATTCGACGCTCTCCTGGGTACGCTCGAGCGTGGAGGCGATGTCCTCCACCGAGCGGAAAACATGCAGGTGCCATCGGCTCTCGAAGTTGGGCTCGCGATCGAGACCGTAGCGGGGAGCGAACGCCTCATACTCCTGCGCTGTCAGCGCCGAGCGCACCTCGTCCCGGTCCCAGACATAGAACTTGCCTTCGTGCCCCTCCGAGTCGGCGTCCAGGCTCGAGTAGTAACCTCCTTCCGGCGACTGCATCTCGCGCCGCACCCAGTCCGCGGTCTCTGCGGCCACCTTGCCGTAGAAGGCGTCGCCGGTCGCGACATACGTGTCGGCATAAACTCCGAGGAGGCTGCCGTTGTCGTACAGCATCTTCTCGAAATGCGGGATCATCCAGTAGTCGTCGACCGAGTAGCGGCAGAACCCGCCCGCCAGCTGGTCGTAGATGCCGCCATCGGCCATGCGCCGCAGCGTCAGGCCCGCCATGTAGAGGGCGTGCAGGTCCGGCGTATCGCTATCGGCGCTCGCGCGCCACTCCCGCAGCAGCAACTCGAGTGATTTCGGGTGCGGGAATTTCGGCGCGCCGCCGAAGCCGCCGTAGCGGGCATCGAACGCCCGCTCGAGTGTCTGGCGGCAGAGGCGCAACGGCGCGTCGCTCAACTCGGCGGTCGCCGCCGGCGGTGGCGGATCGAGCTGCGCGAACGCCGAAATCAGCGCCTCGTTCTGCTGCCGCAGCTCCGCCTCGTGCTCGCGATAATATTCAGCTATGCGCAGCAGCAACTCGCGAAAGGCTGGCAGCCCGAAACGCGCCTCCTTGGGGAAATAAGTCCCGCCGAAGAATGGCCGCCGGTCGTCCGGTGTCAGAAACATGGTGAGCGGCCAACCGCCGGAGCGCTGCGTCAGCATCTGCTGCGCGATCTGGTAGATACGGTCGACATCCGGCCGCTCTTCCCGGTCCACCTTGATGTTGACATATAGCTCGTTCAGCACCTGCGCGGTCGCTTCGTCCTCGAAGCTCTCGGCAGCGAGCACGTGGCACCAATGGCAGGCGGCATAACCGACGCTGAGGTGGATGGGTTTACCCTCCTCGAGTGCCTTCTTGAAGGCCGCCTCGCCCCAGGGGTACCAGTCGACCGGATTGTGCGCATGCTGACGCAGATAGGGACTGGTCTCGGCCCTCAGCCGGTTCGTGTATTTCGGCGTACCGTCCGGATTCAGGTGTCGAGTGTCCATGCAGCCCGCAAGGATACCCCGATCGTCTGTATACTGCCCGCCGCCGAAGCGCCCATCGAGTTTACGTTGTCCTCTCCCTCTTCCATTCCCCGCGCCGATGACGGTCGCGCCCGCGAGCTGCGCCTCAAGCGCGGCGAAGAGCGGCGGCTGTCCTCGGGTCATCTGTGGGTCTTCAGTAACGAGATCGATTCCGACGCTACTCCACTCTCGGCGTTCGCCCCCGGTGATCTCGCCCAGATCACGTCGCAGCGCGGCCACTTCCTCGGACACGCCTATGTTAATCCGCACGCACTCATCTGCGCGCGAATCCTGAGCAAGGACCCCGCGCATCCCATCGACGGCGCGCTGATCGACGCTCGCCTGCGCGCCGCGCTCATGCTGCGCGAGCGGCTCTACCGCGACCCTTACTATCGCCTCGTCTTCGGGGAATCCGACGGCCTGCCGGGACTGGTTCTCGACCGTTACGGCGATGTACTCGTGGGACAGATTGCAACCGCCGGTATGGAGGCATTGAAGGACACCGTCACCGAAGCCGTGCGCGAGCTGCTCTCGCCGGCGGGTCTTTACTGGAAGAACGATTCCGCGGCACGGCAGCTCGAGCAGTTGCCGCAACTCGTGGAGACCGCTTTCGGCGCGATTCCCGCGGAGATCACCGCCGTGGAGGCGGGCCTTCGCTTTACGGCGGCGCTGACGCATGGGCAGAAGACCGGCTGGTTCTACGATCAGACTCACAACCGGGCGCGGCTGGTGCGCTATCTCTGGCCGCGGGCGCGGGTCCTGGACGTGTGCAGCTACGTGGGCGCCTGGGGCATCACTGCGCTGAAGGCGGGCGCCGGGGCGGCGACCTGCATCGACTCCTCGGAGACAGCGCTCGAATTCGCGCAGCGCAACGCGCAGGCGAACGGCGTCGCGCTCGAGACGATCCGGTCAGATGCCTTCGAGGCCATGAAGGCGCTGCACGAACGGGGCGAGCGCTTCGATGTCGTGGTGCTCGATCCGCCGGCCTTCATCAAGCGCAAGAAGGACATTCCCCAGGGGCAGGCCGCGTACCGCAAGCTCAATCAGCTCGCGCTCTCCCTGCTCGACGGCGAGGGGCTGCTCGTCTCCTGCTCCTGCTCATATCACCTGGGACCCGAAGAGCTGGTGACGGCGATCCAGACGGCCGCGCGCCACACCGGCCGCTTCGTGCAGGTCCTGGAGTCCGGCGGCCAGTCGCCGGACCATCCGGTGCACCCGGCCATCCCGGAAACGCGCTATCTCAAGGCTTTCTTCTGCCGCGTGACGCGCGAGGTCGGCTAAACTTCGCCGCCATGATCGTCTATCCGGACATCAACCCGATCGCCCTTCAGCTGGGTCCGATCAAGGTGCACTGGTACGGCATCATGTACCTGTTCGGGTTCGCCGCCGGATGGCTGCTGGCGCGCCGGCGGGCCGCGCGGCCGGGCTCGACCTGGAAGCCCGTGGACGTCGATGACCTCGTCTTCTTCGCCATGGTGGGCGGCATCCTGGGCGGCCGGCTGGGTTATGTGCTCATTTACGGCCTCAGTTTCTGGACGGTGCAGAACCCCTGGTATCCGTTCGAGATCTGGGACGGCGGCATGTCCATCCACGGCGGCTTCATCGGCGGAGTCCTCGCTCTTGCGTTGTTCGCGTGGCTGCGCGGCCGCAGCATCGCCGATGTTTTCGACTTCACGGCTCCTCTGCCGGCGCCGGGCCTTTTCTTCGGTCGCCTGGGCAATTTCATCAACGGCGAGCTGTGGGGCAAGCCGACCACGCTGCCCTGGGGCTTCATCGTCGACCCCACGCACGTGCATCCCTCTCAGGCAAGCAATGCGCTCTCCGAGTGCGCGCGCTTCGGGATTTCGCCGTGCATTCTGCATGTGCATCCGTCGCAGCTCTATGAGGGTTTCCTCGAAGGAATCGTGCTCTTCATCGTGATGTGGTGGTTCACCGCGAAGTCGCGTCCGCGGCTCGCTCCGTCCGGACTCTTCCTGGTGCTCTACGGCTCATTTCGCTTCCTCATCGAGTTCGTTCGCGTGCCGGACCAGCAGATCGGGTATCTCGCCTGGGGCTGGCTCACCATGGGCCAGGTGCTGTCGCTGCCCATGATCCTGATCGGCGGCGCCCTGCTGACCTACGCCTACAGCACCCGCATGCGCTCGGGTAACTTCGCCACCGCGCAGTGAGCCGCGCGCGATGAAGCCCTACCTGGATCTGATGCGCCGCATCCTGGAAAGCGGCGCACGCAAGGGTGACCGCACGGGCACCGGGACGCTGTCGCTCTTCGGCGAGCAGCTGCGCTTCGATCTCTCGCAGGGATTCCCGCTGGTCACCACGAAGCGGGTCCATCTGCGCTCGGTCGTCTACGAGCTTCTCTGGTTCCTGCGGGGCGACACCAACGTCGCCTGGCTGCGCGACAAGGGTGTCAGCATTTGGGACGAATGGGCCGACGAGCGCGGCGAGCTGGGACCGGTTTACGGCAAGCAGTGGCGCGAATGGCTGGCAGCCGACGGACGCACCATCGATCAGATCCGCGTGGCGCTCGAGCTGCTGCGCGGCAATCCGGATTCCCGCCGCATCCTGATCAGCGCGTGGAACGTGGGCGAGCTCGAGCAGATGCACCTCATGCCGTGCCACGCGCTGTTTCAGTTCTACGTGGCGAACGGCCGGCTGTCCTGTCAGCTTTATCAGCGCAGCGCGGATGTCTTCCTCGGCGTCCCCTTCAACATTGCGAGCTACGCCCTGCTCACCCACATGTTCGCGCAGCAGTGCGACCTCGAGCCCGGAGAATTCATCTGGACGGGCGGCGACTGCCATCTGTACCTCAATCATCTGGAGCAGGCGAGACTGCAGCTCTCGCGCGCTCCTTTTCCTGCGCCCCGCCTCGACATCCGCAGGCGGCCTCCCACTCTGTTCGACTATATCTACGAGGATTTCGAGTTCGTGGGCTACCAGCATCATCCCTCCATTGCCGCGCCGGTAGCGGTCTGACATGACACGTCAGCCGCTGTTCGAAGTGCGTAACTCCCCCGTCCATGGCCTTGGCGCTTTCGCGCTGCGCCGCATCAGCAAGGGTACCCGCGTCGTAGAGTATCTCGGCGAGCGGGTATCGCACCGGGAGGCCGACCGGCGCTACGAGAGCAAGGACGCGAACGACGCCCACACATTCCTCTTCATAGTCGACTCGAAAACCGTCATCGACGCCGGCGTCGGCGGCAACGAAGCACGTTTCCTCAATCACTCCTGCAATCCCAACTGCGAGTCGGTGATCGAGAATCGGCGGGTATTCATCGAGGCCATCCGCACCATCGAGGCCGGCGAGGAGATGACTTACGACTATCAGATTCAGCGCGAGGACGATGATCCGCCCGGCATAGAAGAAGTTTTCGCCTGCCACTGCGGCTTCCCGCAGTGCCGGGGAACCATGCTCTGGCCGCCCGACCCAAAGCCCCCAAGGCGCAAACCGAAGCGGAAACCGCGGGCGACGAAGCAAACGCGGCAGCCGCGACGGACGCGCCAGGCGCGCGCTCACGGCGGCCGGCGGGATGGCATTGCCCGCAATCGAGGCAGGAAGTCAGAGCGAGCGCGCGGGACCGCCAGGAAATCCTCCCGGCGCCGCTGAAGGCGCGCGGCGCTTACCTCATCATGCACTCTCGTCGCTGGACCTTGTCGGCAGTAGTTGGTGCGCTCGGCATCGTCTACGGGGATATCGGCACGAGCCCGCTGTATGCGTTCGATGCAACGCTGACCGTGGCCGGCCATTTCGACAGCGAGCTGGTGCTCGGCGCACTGTCGCTCATCCTCTGGGCGCTGACGATCACCGTCACCGTCAAATATGTCAGCGTCATCATGCGCGCGGACAACGAGGGAGAAGGCGGCATCCTGGCGATGTTCGCTCTCGCCCAGCGCCAGATCGTCGCCGGCAGCCGCTGGGCGCATGTCGTGGTATGGCTGGCGCTCGCCGGGACGGCCTTCTTTTTCTGCGACTCACTCATCACCCCCGCCGTCACCGTGTTGAGCGCCGTGGAAGGCCTGGAGGTCCTGAATCCCGAGCTCAAGAGCCTGGTGATTCCGGTCACCGTCGGCGTAATCATTGGCCTGTTCGCTTACCAAAGCCGCGGCACGGCGCGCATCGGCAGCCTCTTCGGCCCCATCATGGTGGTGTGGTTCGTGGTGATCGGGCTCAGCGGTGCCGCGGCGATCCGGCGCGATCCGGTCGTGCTCGCCGCAATCAATCCGCTCTACGGGATAGAGCTGCTCGCGCACCGCCCGGGTGTCGCGCTGGCAATCATAGGCGCGATATTCCTCGCCGTGACCGGCGGCGAGGCGCTCTATGCGGATATGGGGCACTTTGGCAGGGAGCCGGTGCGGCTCGGCTGGCTGGCGCTCGTATGGCCGGCCCTCATACTCAATTACTTCGGACAGGGCGCGCTGCTCCTGGCAGAGGGGAAATATCTGCCGCAAGCCATCTTTCTCCTCGTGCCTCCGCAGGCGCTACCCTGGATGGTGCTCCTGGCGACGGCAGCGTCCGTCATCGCCTCGCAGGCGGTCATCTCCGGCGCGTTCTCGATGGCACGCCAGGCGGTGCAGCTCGACCTGCTGCCGCGCATCCGCGTCCTGCAGACTTCCGCCACCGAGCAGGGTCAGATCTACGTGCCGGTGATCAACTGGCTGGTCTTCATGGCGGTGATCGCCTTCGTGGTCGGCTTCGGCTCTTCGGCCGCCCTGACGGGCGCCTACGGCGCGGCAGTCGTCGGCACCATGTTGGTCACGACCATTCTGGGGTCATTCGTGGCGGCGACGCAGTGGAGCTGGTCGAAATGGTCGGTCGGGGGCCTGTTCGGTCTTTTGATGGTCGTCGACGGGATCTTCGTCGTCGGCAACATGACCAAGGTGCCGAGCGGCGGCTGGATCCCGCTCACCCTTGCGGCGATGTTGTTCATCGTCTTCATGACGTGGCGCAGCGGACGGCTGGAGCTGCGCGCCGCGCTCGCCAAGATGGCCGTGCCGCGTACCGAGCTGCCGAAGCTGGTGGCCGGGACGTATCGCGTCCATGGGACCGGGGTATTCCTCGCCAGCGACCCCAATCTCGTGCCTTCCGCGCTGATCCGCAACATCGAGCACAACGGCGTCGCCCACGAGCGGCTGATCATCCTCAACGTCGAGGTCATGCGCACTCCGCGTCAGGACCCGGTTCGGCGGGTCGAGATCGAAGAGGCGCTGCCCGGCGTTTATCTGATCCACGCCCGATTCGGATTCATGGAGACGCCGGATGTCGGCGAGGCGTTGAAGTCCTGCCGGGCTCGCGGCCTGAGAGTGTTTGCCGAGGACAGCTCATTCTTCGTCGGCCAGCACGTGGTGCGCGCGCGGCCCCTCCCGGGGTGGAAGGGCCTGCAGCGGCGCCTGTTCGCATGGATGCAGCGGCACAGCACGCAGGCCGCGGAGTTCTTCCGCATGCCGTTCCGTGGAGTGGTGGTGCTCAACACCGTGGTCGAGATCTGACACCGGGCAGCGATGAGCCGAACCATGGTCCTGCAGCAACCGCTCATCTCCCTCATTGCCGCAATGGCGGAGAACGGCACCATCGGGCGCGAGAATACCCTTCCCTGGCGGCTTCCGGATGACCTCAAGCGCTTCAAGGCGCTGACGATGGGCAAGCTCCTGCTGATGGGGCGCAAGACATACGAGTCGATCGGCAGGCCGCTGCCGGGCCGCACCAACCTCGTTCTCACACGCAACCGCGATTGGCGGGCCGAGGGGGTGGTCGTCGTGCGCTCGCTCGGGCAGGCGCTGGGCTGCGCGCGGGATGCCGAGGAACTGGTTGCGATCGGCGGCGCGGAGATCTACCGGCTGCTCATGCCCTTCGCCCGCCGCCTTTATCTCACGCTGGTGCACGCGGACATTCCGGGCGACACCTTCTTCCCGGATTTCGACCCCACGCAGTGGGCCGACGTCGAATGCCACCGCTATCCGGCGGACGAGCGCAATGCATATCCCTTCACGTTCATGACGCTGGAGCGTAAGAGCGAGCCGCAGGCACCGGGGAATTATTAGGCGGCAGGGCGCTTGAGCCGGTAGAGCACATGCGGGCGCAGCGGATGGCCCGGCAGCAGCCGCGGATGTTCGAAGTCATCTGCCGCTGACCGCGTCATCCCGAGGCGCTCCATCACGCCGCGCGAGCGCCAGTTCGCGGGAACCGTGAACGAGACGATCTCCTCCAGCCCGAAGCGCCGAAAACCGCAGTCGACCGCCGCACGCGCGGCTTCGGTGGCATAGCCCCGCCCCCAGTGCTCGAAGGCCAGGCGCCAGCCGATCTCGACGCAGGGAGTGAAATGCGCCTGGAAACCGGGTATCGAGAGTCCGACGAACCCCACGAAATCCGCCACATCGACCGCCTCGACCGCCCACAGCCCGAATCCGTGTTTCTGCATGTGATCCGAGATCGCCGCAGCCTGACGGTCGCTCTCGTCCGACGTAAGGACCTTGGGGAAATGCTCCATGACGCGCGGATCCGCATTCATGGCCGCGAACCGCGGGAGATCCTCCGGCCGCCACGGCCTGAGGCGCAGGCGCGCAGTATCCAGGGTGATCATCAGGACCGGAACAGGTCCTTGAGCTTGCTGAAGAAGGAGCGGGAGCGCATGTGCCGCAACATCGACCCCCACCTGTCCTCCGCAAGGAGCTTGCGCTCCAGATCCGTCTCCTCCCTCTTCATGAGCTCCAGGACTCTCGTATCCTCGTCATCATTGAGCCAGTAGCCGTGTTGGTTGGGGCAGAACTCCATCTCGAGATCGTAGAACCGGTAGCGGAACCGCTGTAGCAAGGCGGCACATTCCGGGCACTTCGCGGTCGTGGGCGTCGAGCCGAATGCCAGAGTCCCCTTCCAGCGATCGCCGAAATCGAAGACTTCATCCTCGAGCTGCTCGAGCTCGTCGTGCTCGAGCCACATGCCCCGGCAGGACTGACAGTAATCCACCTTGAGCCTGTGCCGCTCCGTCGGCTGCAGGTCGACACCGCATTTCGGACACTTCACGTGAACCTCCGGTATTCGCGATCGAGCAGGCAGGCGGCTCATGGCGTCGGTCCACCTCCGGCAGCGATCATGGCACCCGGCCGGGGTGGACGGCTAGAGCGCTGCGCCGGCGGCCGGACTTGCTTGTGAACGAAACTTGATATATTCTTTCCACAGCAAGACGAAATCCCATGGCCCTCCCCGCCACAAGCCCACAAAGCGCCGCCGCGGTCCTATCGAAGGCAACCGTTCGCGCGGCCGAGCAGCTGGAGGTACGCCAGGCGCAGCTCGCCAGGGTGCTGGGCCTCAGCGCCGCGACCACCTCGCGATTGGCGGCCGGCACGTGGCTGCTGCCACAGGACAGCAAGGCCTGGGAGCTTGCGGCAGCATTCGTGCGCCTCTACCGCTCGCTTGCCGCGATCACGGGCGGCAAGGCGCAGGCCATGCGCGACTGGCTGCACTCCGCCAACGACGCACTCGGCGGGAAGCCGGCCGAGCGCATTCTGACGGCTGAAGGACTCATCCATGTCGTCCAGTACCTGGACGCCGCACGCGGTCGCATCTGAATCCAAAGCTCGCGAGGTGACACTGTGGCGCGCCGTCGAAGCGCAACACGTGGTTGCCACCCGCGCGCTGGTCGACAGCCTCGCGGAGCAGGAGATTCTGGAGTCGGTGCTGGAAGCCTCCAAACCGCCTGTACCGCCGCAGTGCGCCGGCCTCGACTATCTGATCTACACGCCCTTTCGCTATCCGCCGCCGTCGCGGGGCTCGCGCTTTCGCAGCTACGGCGATCCGGGTGTCTGGTACGGCGCCGAAGCGGTGCGGACGAGCTGCGCCGAGATCGGCTACTGGCGCTGGCGTTTCGTAACAGACAGCCACGGCCTCACCCGGCTCGACGGTGTGCCCCACACGGTGTTCCAAGCTGTGGCGCGCGGAAAGGCCGTGGATCTTCGCGAGAACCCTTTCGTGCGCGACGATGGCATGTGGCGCAATTCCGCGGACTACAGCGCCTGCCAGGGCCTGGCGCGGATCGCCCGCACGGCGGAGATACAGATCATCCGCTATGCGTCAGTTCGCGACCCCGAGCACGGCGGCTGCGGGGCCGTTCTCGACTGCCGCGCATTCTCAGGTACGGGCGGCATACGTCAACGACAGTCCTGGTTCCTGACTGTAGACAGGAGCCGCGCCTCCTGGGTGCGCTCCGGGACGCGCAGCGCAGCGACCTACGAATTCCTCTTCGATGCGACCCGACCGGGCAATAAATCACTTCAGGTGCACCTGACATGATGAAAATGTTTTGGTATTCGGCATTTATTGCACTCGCTGTCAGTGGCTGCGTTCAGGTTCCCCAGACGAGCGGCGAGTTCCGGCACGCCGTTCAGGGCGGAGCCTTCATGACACGCACGCACTCCGCCATCGTGCCCCTACCATTCGAGGCAGTTACCGCGAATCTACGCAAGTACGCGCTGCCCTGCCTGGCAAGGACACGCACGAGTGTCGTCATGTCCTCGGCCCCCGGCGACATGTCGTCGGGCATGGTCATCTACCGGCCCAAATTGCAACTCGTTGGACCCAAATTGGCCGAGCTCACCTTACAGATGGGCCCGACGTCCCCCGGCATAAAGGTTCCACCGGGTGGCCCCTTCATCATGCTCGCAGATATAGAGCCGTCGGGCGTGCAGGGTGAAACTCGCCTGACCGTGTACGGGAGAACCACTGCGAAGGAGCGTGTCCTGGCCGACGAATCGTTGCCCGCTTGGGCTAGCGGGACGCCAGCGAAGTGTCCGCTCGAATAGCCGCAGTTGCAGCTGGGTCTGCGTTCGCGTACCAGGCTCGGCCGTCATGACCTTTTCAGCATTTCGGCCAGCGCTCTTCACACTCGATCCGGAGCTCGCTCACCGGCTCGCACTCGACGCCGCGCGGCTATACGGGCGTCTCCCCGGCCGTCCGTTGGGCGGCCCGGCGGTCGATCTCCCCGAACACCGTATCGCTGCGCGACCTGCATCGGCCCGAACGCCTGGAACCACTACTGACCGCGTTATTGAGCGAGCGTGACGCATTCGGCCGTAAACTTCACCGGCATGTTCCAATCGTTCTCAAGATATCGCCGGATCTCGACTTCGACTCGCTCCAGGAGATCGCGGGGATTGCGCTACGGATCTCCCTGGACGGAATCATAGCGACCAACACCACGGTACGGCGTGACAGTTCGATGATCGGCGATGCGGGTTCTCAAGGCGGCGGATTGAGCGGCGCGCCACTTTACCCGCTTTCCCTGAAGACGGTATCCAACCTGCGGCGGCTGCTGGGACCGGCATTCCCGCTCATTGGCGCCGGCGGCATCGATTCACCTGACAAAGCGCGTGCGATGCGTTCCGCCGGCGCGGATCTCGTTCAGATCTTCACCGGCCTGATCTACCGCGGACCCTCGCTCGTTCCGCAGTGCGTTCGCGCCCTCCACCGGGCAAGCGCCGCAGCCGAATGACCGGATGACGACCGCCCGCGGCCTCTTCAGCGACGCACCCAACCGATCTCCCGGGCGGTCAGCGGCCCGACGCGCTCATCCTGGAGACTGTCGGGCATCCGTGCTTCGGTAGGACTGAGCGGTGTCTTGACGGCCATGATCTCCGCGCGCTGCTGCGGATAGACGGGGGAAAGCTGCGGGTCGGCGAAACCATCCGGGTACTTCGGCAGCCCGGTCGCCAGGTCATATTTGTCGGTGGCCCCGAAGGTATGCAGTAGCTCGTGGGCCATGACGATGCGGTTCTGCGCCTCCTGCGAGCGGCTGGCAAACACGTGTACCACGGCGGTCAGCCCGCGCTGCAGGCCCGCCGAGTGCGGGAGACTGGAGGCGAGCGCCGGGTCATGGTAAACCAGAAACATGGCGATCTGCGGGTGGGGGGAAACCCCGGCGAGCATGCGATGGCGGTAGTAGCGCAACCGCAGACTCCAGAGGATGCGCGTGAGTATGCCCGCCCCTGGATCGAGCGCCGGGGGCGCCGGTGAAATGGTCGGATGGAGCTGCAGTGCAATCGGCTCATCGACAGCTAGTCCGTAACGTCTGGCCTCCGCCGTCACGAAGTCACTGACCTCGTCGATCTTTGCCTGATCGAGCTGCGCGAGATAGTCCGCAGTGACGGGGCTCCCATCGGCACTCACCGGGAACGCGCCGACGTAGACGGTGCGCTGCCAGCTGGTGGTGCTGAACCGCTCGATCCACGCCTGCCCGGCCACGATCACGAGGATCAGCGTAAGAACGGTGATTCGTACGGCTCGCCACATCGTTCACGCTCCGCGGGAGTGAGCAATCGAGATCACAATGAGTTAAATTGAATGTCTGCTGCGCAATGGCATGGTTTCAGAGCGGGGAAGTATATGGAACTGACTGGCGGATGTCTGTGTAAGGCCGTTCGGTACCGACTCGCCGAGGCGCCGGTCACCGCACGGGCGTGCTGGTGCCGGATGTGCCAGACGATCGGCGGGGGAAGCGGCACGGTCAATGCGCTCTTCAACACAGCCGCGCTGATCGTCGACGGGGAGCTCCGTACATTCGAATTCGTCGCGGACAGCGGCAACATCATGTATTGCAGGTTCTGTCCGGTATGCGGGACGCATGTACTCATCACCTCACAAAGGAGGCCGCACTTCACTGGCGTGAGGGTCGGCACTCTCGATGATCCTGACAGCGTCTCACCCGAATCCACAATCTGGACCTCGATGGCGCCCGCATGGGCGGCGATCGATCCCAGGCTTCCGCGCCTCGATGGACAGCCTCCGCCGGGGAGATCGACGCTGCAAAAGTGATATCCATCGGTCTCGGCAGCGCCTTGCTCGGACATCGGGGAGAATGATCAGTGGCGAAAGCTCATTTGCGGCATGCCGCGCCAGTCGTTGGTACGACCGCCAGCACGTGGCAGGCCAACCACAAGCTCGCGGCGGCCGCGGCTCTCGCCGCCGCAGGGCGAAGCAGCTGAGGGCCGATCTCAATCCATGTACTGGAATACCAGGCAGTTGCCTTGAATCAGACGCGCAGCCCGACCGCGCGCATCAGCTCGAGGCCGTTGCTCTTCGTCACGACACCCTCGCGCAGCTTGTAATCGAACCGCATCTGCCCGTCCTCAAGGTGATCCTCGAAGTGCATGTTGCGCACGATACCTTCATCCAGCCCGCCAAGCGCCGTCAGCGCCAGATCGTGCGTCGTCGCGAGCCCGATTGCGCCTTGCTCGACGAGTGCGCCCAGGATTCCCTCTGCACCGATGCGCCGGTCGTGGGAATTCGTGCCCTGCAGCATCTCGTCGATGAGGAACAGGAGCGGCGGATCCCGCCCGGAGAGGTCCTTGATCTGTCGCAAGCGGGTGATCTCCGCGTAGAACCTCGAGCTGCCCTCGCGCAGCGAGTCGTTGATGCGGATGCTCGCGCCCACCTGCAGGGGCGATAACTCGAGGACTCGAGCTCTCACCGGAGCCCCGGCCATCGCCATGACCACGTTGAGGCCGAGGGCGCGCAGCAGCGTGCTCTTGCCGGACATGTTCGAGCCGCTCACCAGCCAGAGACCCGGCCGGTCCGAAAGACTCACGTCGTTGCGAACGCATTGCGACAGCGGGATCAGCGGATGACCGACATCCTGGGCCCGCAGGCTTGCGCGACCCTCGACAAATGCAGGGAAGGAATCATCGGGATGCTCGAAGCCCTGTTGGGCCAGCGACGAGAGGGCCTCGAAGCGTCCGGCTGCCTCCGCCCATGCGCGCACCGACCTGCCATGAGCGCGGCGCCAACGCTCGGCCGCGAGCGCCACCAGCAGCATGTAGAGCAGCGGGACCTGGAGCGAGCCCACCAGCGGGTTCTTCCGTTGCTCCGACCACATCACGATGGTGGCCAGGCCACCGATCCGGGCGGAGGCGTGAAGTCCATCGGAGGAGAGCGCATCTGCCAGCGAGCGCATGGCCGGAGATTCGCATTTCTCCTGCTCGATTTCGCGCAGCAATCCGGCGAAGATCTTGAGACCATCGAAATCGAAGGCCCGCTCCGCGGGAAAGAGGATCTGCTGCAGCCGCTCTTTCAGCCGGTACAGTACCGTCGCTTCGATGAGGAGAATCAGTAGTACCGGTGACCAGATCCCGGTCATCCCCACGCCGATCAGCGCAGCGAGCAGCAGGGCCGGCAGCAGGTATGCGGCCCATCGAATCCATCCCTGCCCGAGCGCGGCGGGCGCTTCTGCCCAGGCGAGCAATCTCTCGGGGTGGAGAGCGGGCTCCTGTTCGCTCCCCAGGGTTGCAATACGCTCTCTCAAATCCAGGCGATCGCGCAGATCCTGTACGCCGGCCTGCCGCTGACCAATCTCCGCAACGGCGGCCGGCGCCAGCAGCCAGCCTGCGAGGGTCTCCTCCCCCATTCGAGTGCGGGCCGCGCACAGCAGCTCGAACAGGCTTCCTTCTCCGAAGAGATCCAGATCTGCGCTGTAGACGTGATGGAGATCGCCGAACCGCTCGCCCCGGTTACCCGTTCCCGCCCAACGATCTTCCAGGCGGGCCAAACCCCGGCGATAGAAGTCCGCCGCGCGGCTGATGCGCGAGTGGCGGCGGCGGAGAATCGAGTGGTACGCAGCTGCACAGACGAAGCCGGCTACAGGAACCAGCATCCACACCGGCTTCAGCCAGTGCTCGCCCCATGACGACCAAGCCAGCACGAGCGCGCTCGCCGCGAGCAGCAGGCGCGTGGCGCCCACGCGCTCCTGCATCACCGCAAGCTGACGCGCGCTCGCCTCCCTTGCGGCAAGGCGGCTCTTGTATTCTCCGCCGGGTATCACGAGTACATTCTACAGCGGAGGTGAGCGCAGGGAACGCTGCGATCTGGTGCTATCATCCGCGTAAGCTACGCTAGGGCACATTCAGAGGCGTCACATGTCCGAGGCCCGTCATTACCTCAAGCGCGCCCAGTGGGCCGTCATGGCCGGCGCTTTGCTGCTGCTCAGCGGCTGCGGCATCAACAACATCCCCAGCTACAAGCAGCAGGTCGATGCCTCCTGGAGCCAGGTACTGAACGAATACCAGCGGCGCACCGACCTGATTCCGAACCTGGTGGCGACCGTCAAGGGCTATGCGGCCCACGAGGCAAGCGTCCTCGAGGCCGTCACCGAGGCCCGCGCGAAGGTCACGCAGACCCAGATCCCATCGAACATTCTCACGAACCCGCAGGCGTTTCAAACTTTCGAGCGCAACCAGGCCAACCTGAGCGGCGCGCTGTCGCGCCTGATGGTGGTGACCGAGAACTATCCCAACCTCAAGGCCGACCAGAATTTCCTCGCCCTGCAGGCGCAGTTGGAAGGCACCGAGAACCGGATCGCCGTGGCGCGCCGCGACTACATTCTGGCGGTGCAGCAGTACGATACTGAGCTCAGCACCATCCCGGGCCGCTGGTATCACTCGATGTTCTACGGCAGCTATCAGCCGATACAGAACTTCACGATCTCGGAGCAGGCCCGGCAGGCTCCGCAGGTGAAATTCTAGGGGCCGACCGCCACGTGAGCGCACCCCAGAGGGCACCGCGCAACTCGAACGGCTCCTGCGAAGCCTGGGCGGCCCACTGCCTATGCTGGCTGCTCGCCTCGCTGCTCATGCTGACAGCGATACCGGCGTCCCTGGCGCAGGCCCAGAACGCCCTCAACGCGGGCATGCCGCCCTTTCCCGCCCTCACCGGCCCCGTCGTCGACGACGCCCACCTGCTGCCGGCGGACGTTTTCGAGCGGCTCTCGGAGAAGCTCGCGGCCTATTCCCAGCAGAACGGCACGCAGCTCGTGGTGGTCACGCTTCCAACCCTCAACGGCTATCCCATCGACGACTACGGCTACCAGCTGGGCCGCCATTGGGGGATAGGCCAGAAGGGCAAGAACAACGGCGTGCTGCTGATCGTGGACGCGGGTGAGAGGCAGGTGCGTATCGAAGTGGGCTACGGCCTCGAAGGGACGCTCACGGATGCTCAGAGCTTCCTGATCACTCACAACGTGATCCTCCCGCGCTTCCGCAGAGGCGACTACGCGGGCGGCATCGCCGCCGGAGCTGACGCCATCCTCGGCGTGCTTGGGGGTCATCTCCAAGCGGTCGAGCGGCAGCAAGTCCGCGAGCGTGGTGGCACCGGGTTCCTCATGTTCCTCATCCTGGTCTTCGTCCTCCTGCCAATGTTGCGAGGGATGCGCGGAAGGGGCGGCTGGGGAGGCCCCGGACGTATGGGTGGCGGCTGGTTGGGCTGGCTCCTTCTCGGGATGCTGAGCGGCGGTGGCGGCCGTGGTGGCGGGTTCGGTGGTGGCGGCGGGTTCGGTGGCGGTGGAGGTTTCGGCGGCTTCTCCGGAGGCGGCGGCTCGTTCGGGGGCGGCGGCGCCTCGGGAAGCTGGTGAGTCATGGTCCGCTTCTCAGCCGAAGACAAGGCCCGGATCACCGCAGCAATCCATGCCGCGGAAAAAAGCACGAGCGGCGAATTCGTGGCCGTCGTGGCGCGCGCCAGCGACCACTATCTCCTCCTGCCTCTCCTCTGGTCGGCCATACTCGCGCTGCTCTTTCCCGGCGTCTGCCTGCTTGCAGGCTTATCCCTGCGCTGGGTCCACATCTATCAGCTTCAGTTGCTCATTTTCATCGCGCTTGCCGTTCTGCTGCTGTCGGTGCCAGGCCTGCATCTGAAGCTGATCCCCAGGCACGTGAAGCACGCGCACGCACGCCGGCTCGCGCAAGCGCAGTTCTACGCTCAGGGCGTGCAGCTCACGCCACACCATTCCGGCGTGCTTTTCTTCGTCTCTCTTGCGGAGCGCTACGTCGAGATCGTTGCCGACAAGGGGATCCACGAGAAGCTCGGCGAAGCCCACTGGCAGGGCATCATCGACGTGTTCGTGGGCCAGGTGCGCCGCGGCAACGTGGTGGACGGTTTCGTGGACGCGATCGGCGCCTGCGGTGCGGCTATGGCCGAGCACTACCCGCCGGATCCCGACGACACGAGCGAGCTCTCCGACGGCCTCATCGAGCTCTAGGGGACAAGCAAAAAGGGCGGAGAGGCCGCCCTTTTTGCTGTTCCGACGGTCAGGCTAGTGTTCGCCGTCGTTATCTGCAGACGTCGGACAGGGATTGAACGGCAGAACCCGGCGATAGTCCTCGTAGATCTGCCCCGGCTTTCCATTCGACTTGGGATATGTGAGCGCCAGGAGCGTCGTCCCATACTCCGTCACCGAGCTGCCGCCGAAATTGAACAGCGCTCCGGGAAGGAACGGGCCGCCCTCTTCCCATACGCACCCGTTGCTCTCGTCGAACCGCACGCTGTAGATCGGGTAGAAGTCCGCACCGACCGGCGGATTCACGCACCCCGTGCCCGGGCTCGGATCCGACGGGTTGGACAGGTGCCGCTGGCATGGCGGAACGGTACCCGACTCGATTCGCGGCATGTCGGTCTCGAAGGCCACGCGGCTGAAATTCTCCCTATGCCCCCACCTGTCGGCGAACAGCGGGCTGGAGAAGACAATCGGCTGAGCGTGGAACTGCGCATCGACTACCGGATCGCGGACCGAGCCCGGCCAGGTATTGTTCCGATACGGCACGCCGTCGAAGTCCTCGTCTGAGTCGACGCAGCCCCCGATCTGGACGAGTCCCGCCGGAATGAGGGACGGGTCGATGCAGAAATTGTCATCCAGGCCCGGCGGATCACCAGCGGCGTCCGTGGCGCACGGACCGACGCCTCCGGGAGCGGTGACCGAGCTGCAATACTCGAAGTGCCCGATCTCGTCCGAGAACGCGATGTTATACGAATGCGCCGCCCCGGGGACCCGGGTCCGCTCACTGGAAGTCGCATAGGTCGGATGAAAATCGTGCGGTAGGTTGTGCGTGGCAAAGGCACAGTTGGTCCCGTTCGGATCCCACAGCACCGAGGCGAAGCCATTCGCGGCGCTCGCGACCATGAAGCCCGACTGGTGCGTAGTGAGGTCCTTGACGGTGATCTTGAGCCCATGCGGGGTGTCGGTGAGTGTGACGAGCAACCGATCGCCACCGTTCATGACGAGCGTCTGCGCGTTGATCTGCACCAGCGGCCCCAGCGGGCTCGGCGAGCCGGCCGGGAATGGCTTGCCGTCCCTTTGGATGAAGGCGAAGTTGACGTATTCCGTGCTGACCGCCGCCTGACAGGCCTTGTTGTTGTTCTGCCCGGTATTCGCATTGTCGTCGAACGTGTCGATGTTCAGCGCTGCGGTCCATTGCGTCGCAGTGGCGTTGGTATTGACCCATCCCGGCGGATAGAACTGCATTTCCATGAATGCCGTGCCGGGATGCTTGCCGATGTAATGCGATGAGGTCGGGTCCGTGTCGGCGTAGATGTTACTGTCGGAAGCGTCTGCGCAAGGTATGTTCGGACCGGCGCTGGGAGAGCCGCCCGGATTGGGATCGCCCTGGTCGTCGCACACCGCCATGCCGAACCAGAAAGCCGGGTGCAGCTGGAAATTCCATGTTCCTCCGCTGCCGTCCTGCTTCGGAACCTGAGGAGGATCCTTGGGGAGCGTCAATCTGTAGACCTGGTTGGAGCCCGAGCCCGGGTCGTTGGAATAAAACAGCACTGACGGCTCGTCATGGCCCACGTAATAGCCCCAGCCGGGGTTCTCACTGGCCTCCGCACACAGAATTCCAGTCTGTTCATCACAATCGAAAAGCCGGGCGTTGGGCGGTGAAGCCCGCGTGGTGAAGACACTGCTGAGCATCAGCAGTCCCACACCGAGCAGAGCCCGGCGAGACCATGGCTTGAGTTGCATAAACGGAACCTCCGGTTGGAGCGTGGGAGTTATCGAAGTTCCGCAGGACGTAGCGCCCTGTCCGGCGCGCTCGTGTTGACTGCTTGGTTCGCACGCACCGGCGGCATGATTGTGCGCCCATGATCCGCGCTCGCGCGACCATGGGCGTGCTCTTGGCCGTTACCCGACCAGCTGTCGGAGAAAGTTATGGGGATCGAGCCGCGCGGTTGAACTACATTTATGTAGTCAGGCACTCACCAGGAAGTGCAGCCCGCCTGGCTCAGGCTTCGGATGCCAGCGCTTTGCCGACCGCCTCGGCAAAATATCCGATGTTGTCCATTCGCAGCCCCGCGATGTTGATTCTGCTGTCGTCCATCATGTAGACGTGATGTTGCTCGCGCAGCTCGCGGACCGCCCGGGGGTCGACGCCCAGATAGGAGAACATCCCGCGCTGACGGGCGATGTAGCCGAAGTCCCTTTGCGGACACGTCGCCGCGAGGCGCTGCACCGCGGCGGCGCGCAGCTGTTGGATCCTGAGCCGCATCGCCTCCAGCTCTCCCTCCCATGACGTGCGCAGCCGCTCGGTGCCGAGTATGCCGTGCACGATGGCCGCGCCGTGATCCGGCGGCATGGAGTAGAGGCCGCGAGCGATGCGCATGAGCTGACTGATCGCCGCATCGGCTGCGGCGGGTGTCGCGCTCAGCACGTGTAACGCTCCCGTGCGCTCGCGATACAACCCGAAGTTCTTCGAGCAGGAGACGGCTACCAGCACTTCGGGCAGCTCGGCGCAGAAGAGTCGCGGCCCGTAGGCATCCTCCGCCACCCCTCTGCCGAGGCCCTGGTAGGCGATGTCGATGAAAGGCAGCAGTGAGCGGCGGCTCACGACCGCCAGCAGCTCGCGCCACTGCGAGTCCTCCAGATCTGCGCCCGTGGGGTTGTGACACGAGGCATGGAGCAGCACCACAGAGCGCGGCGGCAGACGGTCGAGCGCGCCGAGCATGGCATCGAAGGCCACACCGCCGGTCGCCGGATCGAAATACGGGTAACGCTCCAGCCGCAACCCGCAGTTCGAAAGCAGCGGGACGTGGTTGGCCCAAGTGGGCGTGCTGACATGCACGATGGTTTCTGGCGCCGCCCGCAGGATGAGCTCCGCACCCAGCCTGAGCGCGCCGCATCCCCCCGGCGCCTGGATCGTGCGCAGGCGTCCCGAGGCGAGCGCGGAGTGCCCCTGCCCCAGCACAAGCCGCTCCATCGCCTCGTTGTAGCCGGCGTTGCCGACCGCCGCGACATAGGTCTTGGTCGTTTGCCGCGCGAGCAGCTCCCGCTCGGCCTCGCGCACGGCCTTCATGACCGGAGTCTCGCCGGCATCGTCGCGAAAGACGCCGACACCCAGATCCACCTTGCGCGGGTCCGAGTCGGCGCGGAAGGCGGCCATGACGCCGAGAATGGGGTCCGGCGGCAGCCGGTCGAGATGCTCGAGCACGCGTGTGTCTCCTAGCCGCGGGACTGCGGACGGGAGATCGAGTTTACACGCGCCTAGCCGCCCGGCCGAGCGCCCGCGGCCGCGTCCGGATGCGGTTCGGCCAGGGCCGCGAGAAGCAGTTCGACGAGCTCACTGTCCCAGATCAGCTGCTCGGGGTCGGTGACGGCGACATCCGGCACCATCAGACTGGCGAGGATCAGCTCGCAGGCGCTGTCCGCATTACGCCGCGCGAGGGAGCCGTCCCGCCTGCCCTGCTCCAGCAGCCGCTTGAGGCGGGTGCGCACCATCATGTCGCGCTCGTGCAGGCGACGCTGCAGCGCATCGGGAAGGTTTCGTCCGCGCCGGAAGGAGAGCAGCGTCCCGAGCTCCCGCCGCGCCTCGAGTGCCGCGACCAGGAAGGCCGCCAGCTTTTCGAGCGCGTTGCCGGGCGCGGTCTCGGCGCGCAGGAGACTGTCGGTAAGCGCCTGTGCGGTGCGCGCGTAGCACTGGTCGATGAGATCGGGCAGGTCTTCCAGCCAGTCCGGGGCCACCCCGAAGGGCTCGCCGCCGGCCTCGACGGCGATCGCCGGCCAGGGAATCCGGTGATCGCCCCGGCGCGCGATCAGCCTGGTCGCCGCATCGACGATCTGGGAGCGGGAGAGCCGGCTCGCAAGGCTGCCTGCCACAGCCGATCCGGCCTCGTCCTCCTCGTTGGAAGCCGGCCGCGAAGCCATCTTGGTGAAGTCGAGCACGCTCATGGAGCCCTCCTCACGATTCTAAAGCAACGCCCATGCCAGTAGCGCACTGCCGGTTCCTGACGCGCATCCCCGGCGGCGCGAACCACGGGGCGTGCAGGCGTGGTGCGCCCCGCGCGCCGCGCGCGCCCTACCGGTGCAGATGATCAGAGTCAGGAGGGGGACGTCGAGTTCGCACTTTTCCAACGCCCGATCCGCAGCGCGTCGCGCGGAGTCAGATAGCGGGGCGGTTGCGCCTGCATCGGCAGCGGTACGCGCTCCGGAACCTGCGACGGCTCCTGGGCAGTCGGATCAGGAGGCAGTTCCGTCCCGCCAACAGGGCTGGCGCCCGGACTCAGGCGCGCCTGCAGCTCAGCGAGCTCCACCGGCGGCTCGCTCTCCTCCGGCGTGAGCAGGAGGCGATGTTTGCGCAGCCACAGACCCGCCCCGGTGCGGCTGGTGACGACGGTGAGCGGAACCGCCAGCACCATGCCGGCTAGCACCGGCAGCAGCCACCAGATGTAGCGCGGAGCAAATGCGAGAATCACGGCCCCCCAGACGATGCCGATCGCGAGATGCCATTTGTGCCGCAGGAGCGCTTCGAGCACGCCGATGCCGCGGTCGCCACGCTCCTGCGCGTGCCAGACGACGGGCTTCCCCAGCAGCGTGGTCACGACGAAGGTCGTGTGGAAAAGCATCATTGCCGGCGCCAGCAGAATGCTGAAGAGCTGCTCGATCCCGAGGCTCATGAACAGCCGCGGGCCGCCCCCGAAACCGCGCCGCAAGCGCGCGTCCTTCAGTGCGAGCAGTGCGCCGAAGAACTTCGGCAGGAAGAGCACGGCCACCGTAATCGACAACAGCGCCACGATCTCGCCATCCCGGTACTGCGGCCAGGTGGGGAAGAGAGCGTAGGAGCCCGGCTTGAAGTACTGATAGCCGTGGATGGCATCCAGAATCACGACGGTGGAGCTCAAGAGCAGCACGAGCAGCCACAGCGGCGAGCTGACGTAGGAGAGGACACCGGTAATCAGGTGCAGGCGGCTGAGCCAGTGCAGACCGCGCATGGGGAGGAGCCCGAGGTGTTGGAGGTTGCCCTGTGCCCAGCGGCGGTCGCGCGCCGCATAGTCAATGATGTTCGACGGGACTTCTTCCCAGCTGCCGCTGTCGTCCGGCACCAGCCATACCTGATATCCGGCGCGCCGCATGAATGCGGCCTCGACGAAATCGTGGCTGAGGATCTCACCGCCGAGGGGCGGCGAGCCCGGCAGGCGGGGCAGGTCGCAGAAAGCGGCAAACGGCTTCAGACGCAGAATGGCGTTGTGACCCCAGTAGTTGCCCTCCCCGAGCTGCCACCAGGCGAGGCCGCTGGCAAGCATGGGGCTCGATAGCCGCGCGGCAAACTGGATCACTCGCGCGAAGAAGGTTTCGCGGCCGGCCGGCAGAGGCAGAGCCTGGATGATACCCACCTGCGGATGCGCATCCATGAGCCTGGCCAGCATCACCAGCGCGTCCCCCGACATGATGCTGTCGGCATCCAGCACGATGGCGTAATCGTAGGCGCCGCCCCAGGCCCGGACGAAGTCGGCGATGTTGCCGGCCTTGCGGCCGACGTTCTCCGCCCGCCGCCGATAGAAAATCCGGCCACGTGCGCGGTGGCGCGCACTGAGCTCGCGCCAGGCAGCCTCTTCGGCCGCTGCCATCTCGAGCTTGCGGGTATCGGACAGGATGAAGAGATCGAAGGCCGCCTGTTCCGGCAGCCGCGTGAGCGAGGACCAGATGACGTCGAGGCCCGCCATGACACGGGCGGTGTCCTCGTTATAGATCGGCATGACGACGGCGGTACGGCCGGTGAGAGGCCGGCCGGACAGCTCGTGCGGCCTGAGCGCCACCGGATCTCCGCCCCGCAGCCGGACGATCATTCCGGCGAAGGCCGTCCAGAAAGCGCCCGTGATCCAGACGAAGAGAATGTAGAAGAGCACCAGACCTGCCCACTTGAGGCCGGTCAGCCCGTTCGCGGCAAGAATATCGCCCATCATCCCGGTCGCCGCCGCAGCCGTCAGCAGCGTCAGCGCGAGGAACAGCGCCCGGCGCCAGTGTCCGGCACGGCGCACCGCCCGATCGGCGGTGACTGCTACGCTCCCGATGGTGTCCACTGGTAGGTCCATGTCTCGCTCAAGGCTTCGCCATACAAATCAAGATAACAGCGCAAATCGACCGGCCGATCACCCGTGGGTTTCACCTGAATCGTCACCCGCCAGACACCGTTCTCCGGTATTCGCCGAACAGTGACCTGGCCGACCGTGCCGCCATCTGCGGACACGTCGGCATGCACCGGTTGCGATGCCAAAAGAGAATCGAGGTCGCCACCGGAGAAATCAATGAGAACAAGTCGCATGCCTGAAACCGGCGTCGTGCCGTTCAGGACCGGCCCGAAGCGGGTAGAGACGACCTTGCCGCCCGGAGGCCAGCGGCCGTCGGAGTTCAGGTAGGCCGACATCAGATACGAGAACCGGATCGGCGCGTGCGGCACCACGGAGGCGCTGGGTACCCAGTACGCATCGATATTGTCGTGTATTTCCTCATCGCTGGGTATTTCGACGAGCTCGATACCACCCCTGCCCCAATCGCCGAGCGGCTGAATCCAGTAGCTCGGCCGCCGCTCGAACTGCGAGTCCGGATCCTCATAGTCCGCGAAGTTCCGGTCCCGCTGAATCAGTCCGAAGCCCTTGGGGTCATTGTCCATGTAGCGGTTGACCTGAAGCTTCGCCGGATCGTCCAGCGGCCGCCACAGCCACTCACCCGTGCCCGTCTGCATCATCAGGCCGTCGCTGTTATGCACCTCCGGCCGCCAGTCATCGAAGGGGCGCCCGTCCGAGCTCTCACCGTATAGGAACATCGAGGTCAGCGGCGCGATGCCCAGCTTGTCCGCGGCCTGCCGCGGGTAAAGATCTGCCGTGACCTGGACCTGAGTGACGGTCCCGGGGCGCACGTCGAATTCATATGCGCCGGCAAGGCTCGGGCTGTCCAGAAGGGCATAGATGGTCATGCTCCGCTGGTTGGGCGCCGGGCGGACGAGCCAGAAATCGGTGAAATAGGGGAATTCCTCCCCCGCCGGAGTCGCAGTATCGATGGCGAGGCCCCGCGCCGAGACTCCATATCCCTCGTTGCGGCCCAGCGCCCGGAAATAAGAAGCGCCGAGAAAAGCGATCACCTCATCCTTGTAGCCCGGCATGTTCAAGGGGTAATGCACGCTCAGGCCCGCGAAGCCGAGGTTGGCGGGCAGCGTGACTCGCGGCACGCCCTGCCCGAACTGAAACATCGAGGGGCTGTAGGCGACCGGCGCCACCCCGGAAGGCAGCACCTGGTAGACATTCACCCGTCGGTCGAAATTGAAGCCTCGATGGAAAAATTGCACTTCGAACATCGACTGGCCGTGCCACAACGAGGCCGACGGCCGGAATTGGATTTCGCGGTACTGGTCATAGGAGAGCGTCGCAAGCGCACGCGGGAGCGGCGTCGAGCGGATGTGGTAGGGCCGCGCCGCGCGCTCCTGCGCAAGCCGTTGCACCGTGGCGAATGTGAATGAGGGCGCCTGCGGCTGCTGCGGAGTACTCGGCGTCTGACCGACCGCAGAGGTCAGCAAGAGGAGCGCAAGGGCGGCGGCGGCCAGCTGCGTTCGATGAAGCGATAACACCAAGGCTCCCCGGGCAATCCGATTCAAACGATCCGCTCGTACCGCGGCCGGCCTTCGCGGCGCAAACAGGGCCCCTCTGTCGCCATCGAGCGACAGTCCAGTAGCTCTGCTCTGGTGGAATCCGGAGGGATTCTCGCAGCGTAACTCATTTGAAGTGTCTGAAAAACCTGTCGGACGAGACTGACGCCAAACGGAAAGTATGACATTGGCGCCCCCCGCGGCGCTCGTGGGAGCGAGGCCACACCTGTTTCCGCATCCCCGCGCACCCGATTGGGAGGGGTGCGCGCGCCGCTGCACCGCGCTGGTGCAACCGCGGCCGAGCCACAGTCTTCACCTTCAGTAATCCATTGATTCTAAAGAGGAAACAAACTTGGCATGGGGGATGCTTACTCCGCCCGCCCACCGACATTCCCAGCCAATCAGAGGGGCCCCAATGCAGAAGCTTTTGTTGCAGCGACTCCACATCGCGGCGCTGGTCGCCGCCGCCGGCGCAGCGCCGGCCGGCGCGCTGGCGGCCGACTCTCCCGCGACCACGCTGTCGCAGATCCTGGCCAACTCCGGCATCACGGAGTCCGGCTATGTGGCGGCTTCCTACTACGACTCCTCGGGATACAACACTTATCATCAATTCGATACCTCGCACGACACCTTCCAGCTCGACCAGGCCGGTCTGCAGCTGGCGTACCAGCCGAAGTCCGGCTTCGGCGCCGTCGTCGACGTGATTGCCGGCGAGGACGCGAAGATCGTCGATGCGGCCGAGAGCGCCGGCGCCAGCGCCAATTCTTTCGACATCCTGCAGGGGTTCGCGCAATACGTGGCCGGCCCACTGACCGTCCAGGCCGGCAAGTTCGTCACCCTGGCCGGCGCCGAGGTCATCGCGCCGACGGGCAACACGAGCTTCTCGCGCTCGCTCCTTTTCTTCGCGGAGCCGATGACCCACACGGGCCTGCGCGCGACTTATGCGGTCACGGGCACACTGAGTGTCATCGTCGGCTTCAACAACGGCTGGAACTATACGAAGATCGACTACGGCTCGAAGACCGGGGAGCTGGGTGTCGCGTTCAATCCCAACAAGTACTTCTCGCTCGCCGCGCAGATGTATGCCGGGAAGGATCCCATTTATGGGGCGCAGCGCACCCTCATCGACACGGTCGCCACGTTCAACGCGACCTCGGCCCTCTCGTTCGTGGTGAGCTACGACTGGGGCAAGCAGGAGACCGGTTCCGCGACCCCCGCGACGCTCACCGGCGGCGATTGGGATGGGATCGCCGGTTACGCCAACTACCAGCTCGACAGCCAGTGGCGCGTATCGCTGCGCGGTGAGTATCTCGACGACAAGAACGGCACTACGGTCGTGACCGGCGCGCGGCAGAATCTGAAGGAAGTGACGCTGACGTTCGGCTACGACCCGGCCGCGAGCTTCGAGCTGCGGCTGGAAGGCCGCTACGACACCTCGAGCGAGGCGACCTTCGTCAAAGCCATCAATCCCGTCACGCAGTACGCCAGCGACCAGAGCGAAGTCGCGGTGCAGGGCGTCTACAAGTTCTGAGCGGAACGGGCCTTGCCGCGGGCGGTCATTCGGCCCCGGCGCGGCGGACGATCAGTCCCCGCCCGGGGTCGTAACCCAGGATCGCCAAAGTCATGAAGACGACGAGAGCCCCGGCGACGACCGCGCATGCCTCGGCATTGAACTGCTGGTACAGCGCGAAGCGGACCAGCTCGACCGCATGCGTGAACGGGTTGACCATGCAGATGTAGTAGAGCTTCTGGTTCGCCTCCCGCACCGTCCACAGCGGGTACAGCGCGGACGAGGCGAAGAACATCGGGAAGATGACGAAGTTCATGACCCCGGCGAAATTCTCGAGCTGGCGGATCGCCGACGAGATGAACAGGCCGAGCGCACTCAGCATCATGCCGGAGAGGATCAACGCCGGAAAGACGGTGAGATACCCGATGGCGGGCGGTTGGATCCCCCAGAACCAGGCGATGCCGAGGAAGACGTACGCCTGCAGGACCGAGACGGCTACGGTCGCGACCATCTTCGAGACGAGGAGGTACCAGCGTGGCAGCGGGCTGACCAGGAGCGTGCGCATGCTGCCCATCTCGCGGTCCCATACCATCGACAGGGTGCTCTGCATGGCCTGGAACAGCTGGATCATGCCGATCAGGCCGGGGGCGATGTACTCCTCGTAGGGGATGTAGGTCTGATAGGGCGGGATGATCGATACGCCGAGCACGAAGCGGAATCCGGCGGCGAATATCACCAGCCACACCAGCGGCCGCACCAGGGCCGCGACGAAACGGCCGCGCTGGTTGAGGAAGCGCAGGCTCTCCCGCCAGACGATGCCGCGCAGGCAGCGGTAATAGTGGATGGGCTTCATTCGCCCTTCTCCCCGGTGAGCTTGTCGAAGGCTTCGCGAATCGACGCGGCGTTCGTCCGGCGGATCACCTCAGGCACCGGCCCCTTGGCAAGAATGCGGCCCTTGTGCAACACGATCACGTTCGCTGCGGAATCGACCTCGTCGATCAGATGCGTTGCCCACAGCACGGCGAGCCCCTCTTCGCGACACAACATACGGACATGATCGAGCAGGAACTGGCGGCTCGCGATGTCCAATCCCACCGTTGCTTCGTCGAGGAGCAGCATCTTCGGCTGATGGATCAGGGCACGCGCGATCTCCACTCGGCGCCGTTGCCCGCCGCTCAATGTGCGCGCCTTCTCGTGCGTCCGATCGGTCAGGCCGACGCGCTCGATCTCCCGCTTGATGCGGGCCGCCGCCTCACGGCGCGGCAGGCCATGCAGGGCGGCGTGATAGAACAGATTTTGCGCAACCGTCAGGTCGGGATCGAGGGTCGGCAGCTGGAATACGACGCCAAGCCGGGCAAGCGCTTCCGAGGGCTTCTTCTTGATCTCCCACCCGAAGATCCGGATCGAGCCGCTGCGATGGTTGTAAAGCCTGGTGATCAGCGAAAAGAGAGTCGTCTTGCCCGCGCCATTGAGGCCGAGCAGCATGGTACGGTCGCCGCGGCCGAGCTCGAAGGACACCTCGCGCAGGGCCTGGCGTTGGCCGAACGCGTGGCTCAGCCCCGCGACGGCGAGTGGCAACGCCTCCGGATTTGCGGGCTCTGTTTTGAGGTCCAACGTTGCGCCCTTCACCGCTTCACGGCCGGTGACGCCGCAATATGCCATAGCGGGATGCCATGGTTCACTCGATGGACGCCGCCGCAGCGGCGGCGTCCATCAGCTCACGATGGCGGCGCAGGGTCTGGTCACGCAACCGTTCGATCTCCGAGCTGCTTTGGCGGCGATCGCGCGCGAGGCTCACGGGAACATCCGCCAGGATACGGCCTGGCGAGCCGGACAGGAGCACCAGGCGATCGGCGAGCACCAGCGCCTCGCGCATGTCGTGCGTCACGAAGAGCACCGTCGTAGGGCGCGCGTTCCAGAGCTTGAGCAGGAGGTCACGCAGCTGCTCGACGGTGTCATGATCGAGCGAGACGAAGGGTTCGTCCATCAGCAACAGGTCGGGCCCGATCGCAAAGGCGCGCGCGATGGCGACGCGGCGGCTCATTCCCACTGACAGCTGCGGTGGATAGAGGTCCTGCGCCTTGGCCAGCCCCACCGCCTGCAGCATGTCTTTGACGACGGTATCGGCGCCATGCGGCGGCAGCACCAGCGCGATGTTCTCGTAAACCGTCCGCCACGGCAGCAGTCTGGGCTCCTGGAAGACGTAGCCCACCCGAGCCGGCCGGCCATCAGGGTGCGAGCCGAGCTGTACCTCACCGGCAAAGTCGCGGTCGAGACCGGCCACTATGTTGAGAAACGTCGTCTTCCCGCAACCCGACGGGCCGACGAGGGCTACGAACTCGCCCGCCGCGACCTGCAGGGACAGGCCGGCCAGTGCGACGTGGGACTTCGTGCCACGCGCGCGCGCGTACCGCTTCTCGCGGATATCGGCGGTCAGGGCCGGCGTCACTGGCGCCATCGTCCCGCACGCCGCTCCAGTGGCTGAAAGACCACCCACTCGATCATCTGAATGACCACCATGAAAGCAATGCTATAGGCGAGGATGCGCGTCACCTCAAACTGCTGGAAATAGAGCTGGATCTCGAAGCCGACGCCGTTGCTTCGTCCCAGAAGCTCGACGATCAGCACGATCTTCCACACGAGCGCCAGGCCCGACCGGGCGGCCGCGAAAACATAAGGATACAGTTGCGGCATGATCACGTGCCTGAGCGTCCGCCAGCGGCCGACGTGGAAGCTCGCCGCCATGTCCGCATAGCTCCTGTCGAGCGCACGCGCGCCTTCGCGCAGGGTCACGGCGGTGTTCGGGATCTTGTTGACGGCCACCGCGCCGATCGCCGCCACCTCGGTGAGCCCGAACCAGACATAGGCCAGGACGATGATGACCAGCGCCGGCAGGTTGAGCAGCAGCACGAGCCAGCTGTCGAACAGAGCGTCTATGGTCCGCGAGCGGCCCATCACGATGCCGATCGCCGTCCCTATGACCATCGAGAGGACGAACGCAGCAGCCACCCGCGCCAGGGTGACGCCGAGGTGGAAGAGGAGCGGACCGTGGACAGATTCCTGCACGAGCACTACGAACACGGCGCTGGCCGATGGCAGCAGCCGGCTGTGGATCGCGTCGGCCGCGATCTGCCAGACCGCAATGAACAGAGCGATCGAGCCGATACGCTGCACCAGCGCGGATGCCGCGACCCAGGACGACGCGCGCTGTGCGGTGATGGCCACGCTCAATCAGTAGCTCACGGTGTCGAGAAACGTGCCCGGCTGCAGGGTCGGGCTGGTGCCCACCAGGGTTTGACCACCGATCTTGGCGAAAAGTGCGTACAACGCATTGGCCTCACGCCGCTCATCCTGGCCCCAGTGGGCCGGAATGCCGGCCCGGAATGCCTCGCGCAGCGCCTTCAGCTCGGCAGGGTTGCGGGCGCCCGTCCGTGGTCCGAGCCAGTTCCATTCGGCATCGGACGTCGCCAGGATGGACTCCGCCTCACGCGTGGCGGCCACGAAGCCAGCCAGCTCGCGCGGGTGTGCCCGCGCCCAGCGCTCCGATACGACGAAGCCCACGAGCGGAATCGCGGTCTTGAATCCGAGCCGGCGCAAAGCGTCGCTGACCGACAGAACCGCCGGCAGGCCGCGGCTCTCCAGCGGCGCAGCAAAGTTCCAGTAGGTCAGCACGGCATCGAGCCGGCCTGCCAGCAACTCCTGGTTGAGAAGCGGCGGCGCGCCGAACGACAGCTGTGCATCGCGCGCGAGGTCGATATGCTGCTCCTGCGCGAGCGCCTGCAGGATCACCCAGCTCTTGTCGAGCGGGCTGCCGGCGACGCCGAGCCGCCGATTGCGCAGGTCGGCCAGCCCATGGACCGGCGCGCCGCGCGCCCCGACCAGAGCGCCGAGGGCGGTGGAAAACGGGAAGAACGTCCAATCGGCGCCGGATGCGCGCTGGTGCGAGACCCACAGCCAGTCCGACACCACGCAATCGACCCGCCCCGCCTGCAGCGCCACCAGGGTCGCCTGATTGGTCGCCAACTCCAGCTGCTCGATGTCGATGCCGTTCGCATCGTCCAGCTCGTGATGCGCGATCACGTCCATGACCCAGCTCACGGTACCGAATTTCAGGACTCCGATGCGCAGAGTGGAGTCCGCCCCGGCGGCTCCGGGCGCGGCTGCGGCGGCCACGAGAAGCCAGAGGGCAAACAGGCGGACGCACCGGTCGGGCGGATGAGTCGCGCGCATGATCACCTCAGGGGACTACGGCGATGCCCCACGGCAGACGGCCGACGGGAACGGATTTCACCGCCTTCTGCGACGACACGTCGATGATCGTCACGTCATTCGTGAGGCCGTTTGCAACATAGAGCTTGCTGCGGTCGGGGCTGAACGCGAGCTGCCATGGCCGCTGGCCCACCAGGATGTACCGCTCGACGTCATAAGACCTGGCATTCACCACGGCAACCCGATTGGAGCGCCCCAGCGCCACGAACGCCGTGCGCCCGTCGGGGGTGAACTGCACGCCGACAGGTCCGATGTATTGCTGGTCGACGCCGGGAATATCGAAGTTGATGACGTGTACGACCTGATGGCTTCCCGGGTCGATGACCGAGACCGTCCCGCCGACCTCCGACGATGCCCACAGATACCGCTGATCCGGGGTGTATACGACAACCCGCGGCCTGGTATCGACGAGGACGTTGGCCACGACCTTCCAGGTCCCGGTATCGATGAAATGCGCCATGCTGGTCTCCTCGGAGACGACCACCACGGTGCGCCCGTCCCTCCTGACGGCGAGACCTTCGGGCTCTATCCCGACCGGAATCTGCGTGATCCACTTGCCCGTCGCGAAGTCGATCACCGTGACCAGGGCGTTGTTCTCATTCGATACGTAGATCCGGTCGCCGGACACGGACATCGCCAGCGTTTCGGGGTCCGGACCGGTGTTTATCTTCCGAACCACCTTCAGCGTCTTCGTATCGATGACGTCGATATTGCTCGAGTCCCCATCGCACACCAACACGGTCCTGTGATCCGCGGTCTCGATGATTCCCCTGGGTCTCTGGTCGGTTGGAATCGTCGCGATCACTTTGTAGCTGTCACCGTCGAGTACCGTCACCGTATCGTCGACTTCGTTCGAGACGAAGAGCTCGCTGCCATGCGCTCCCGCGGCGAATGAGCACAGGACGACGGCGAATACGAGCAGCGCCGTGCAGCGTCCGGTCATTGCGCGAGTCGGCATTGAGTCTCCGGCTGATCGAAGCCCAGGGTGTCGGTCGTGTTGCCGGGGTGCAGAAATCCGCTTTGCGGCGACATGGAGATCACCATCAGCGGCTGCGCAATGAGCACCGGCTGACGCAGCTGCTGATCCCAGGCGCGAAATGTAAGGCCCTGCCCTTTGAAGCCGGCGATGAGGAATCGGTCCGATCTCAGGTACGCGCGGATTCCAGCCGGAGACACCGTCCTTCCGCGCATGACCGCGTCACCGACGATGCTGACGGCAAGCCAGCCGCCGTAGTCGCGCTCCGTCATCTGGCGGTGGGCGAACTCGTTGAACCTGTGCTGCATCTGCAGGGCCGAGTAGGACTGGAAGGCGGGGGTCCAGGCCGCCGCAATGAGGCCTTGCGTCCCTACGACAGGTCGGGCGTCAAAGGTGTTGTAGGGCAGGTAATCGCCGAACAGGTCCGTCTCGTCCGCGACGAAGAGGACATCGTAGTCGGACCCCACCTGCGTCGCGAGAGGCATCTGCGTCTGGATCTGCTGATAGCCGGTGTCGCTGCGGCGCGAGCCGGGGTTGTAGTCATAGCTTCTGGCGGCGACGATCCTCGCTCCGTAGCGGCCAGCCGAGCGGCGAACGTCGGCCGCATAAACGGCATCCGCCGGCGTCGGACCCTGCAGAAGAAACCACCGGGTCCAGCGTTTCTCCACCAGGAATTGAGCGAGCGCGTCGGCCCGCATGGCCTGACTCGGCAGCACGTGAAAGACGTTTGCCCGGCACTGCTGCTGCCGCAGACTGTCGTCCGTCGTCCTCATGTCCAGGATGAGAGAGCCCTTCACGGCCTGCGCATCGGCGAGCTGCAGCAGATCCGGCGCACGCAGGTCGGCAACGATTACCGCCGGTCCGCGCGTGAACAGCCGGCGGGCCTCTTCGGCCACGTCGGCGCCCGCGGGAAGGGTCTCGACATACAGCTTGAAATTCCAGCCCAGGAACTTGCCGGTCGTATTGATTTCCGCCGTTCCGTCCTCGGCACCTGCCAACCCCTCGTCCGCGGGGCTGGTCTCCAGGAGCGACGGCATGATCCCTGGCCCGGGATACGCCTTGCGCAGGTAGACGATCGGGAAGCTGTGCGGCGCGGCCGATCCCGTCGCGGCAGTGGCCATGAAGGATTTGCTCACGCCGGCCAGCAAGACCAGCGCGAGCAGCCGCGAAACCGGCGTGGCGCGCCGTGCCATCATGCGCGGGTCAGTTGTCCTTGTGACCCGGAGGCCCACTGTAAGCCGAGCGGATCCAGGTGATGATTTTCCATAGATCACCATCGCTTTTGATCAGCGGGCCCATCGATGGCATGAAGCCGACGACGCTCTGCAGAGTTTTCACCGTATAGCCGTCTGCCTGAAGTTTTTGTGACCCAAGCGAGACGAGACGGAACAGAGTGTCGTCATCACCGCCGTAGATCCAGACGCCATTGGTCAGCGGAGGACACATGCCTCCACCCCCATTTCCGCCGTGACAGCCGTTGCAACCGTACTGGAAGAACAGCTTGTGGCCCTCTGTGGCCATTTGGGCATTGCCATCGTACGGGTTGTGCAGCGAGCCCTTCGGGGCGGTCGCGACGACCTGCAGCGGCGGCTTGCCGGTGACGCCGGAGTCCTTCGCGGAGGACGAGGCGCCAGTGCCGGCGGGAGCGCGCGAGCACCCCGCTGCAGCCAGCGCCAAAGTGAAAACAACCACGCCTGCCAAGCGTCTCATGTTACCTCCGCCTGTTTGAAATACGGTGTATCGCCGCTCACCGGCGAGCCAGCAAATCGAGAATCCGTATGGCGCCGAGATTGTCGTTCTCGACTGTGATATCGCGCGCGGTCTGTCCTGCCACGGACTTGAGGCGCGGGTTCGCGCCCGATTGGATCAGCAGACCGATCATCTGGGAATTGTCGCGCGCAGCCGCGATCATGAGCGCGGTCACGCCGTCGGCGTCCGCCGCGTCCACTTTTGCCTTGTGGGCCAGCAGGGCGCGCGCGACATCGATCGGACCGTGCTTCTGCAGCACCTGAACGTCTCTGCTCTGCGGCGGCAGCTCACTCGCTATGACCATGAGCGGTGTCAGCTTGTGCGCGCTGGCCGGAATGTTCACACGCGCGCCCGCTTGGATCAGTGTATACGCGGCATCGTACTGCCCTTCCTCGAGCGCGATCGCCAGGGGTGTGTAGCCGCGAGGCGCGCCGGTCTCGACGTTTGCGCCGTGCGCCAGCAGAAACTTTATGGCCACCGCCTGGTTGCGCATCGCCGCCCCCATGAGCGCCGTCTGTTTGTCACTATCGAGCCCATCGACCTTTGCGCCGTGGTCGATGAGGAGCTGCATCATCTCGATGCAGCCGGCGCGAGCGGCCGTCTCGAGCGGCGGCGTACCCAGGTTGTCCAATTTATTGACGTCAGCTCCCTTGCCGATCAAGTAACGGGCGCGATCGACATCATTGGACACGACCGCGTCGGAAAGCTCCTGATTGACGCTCGAGCCGCTGGCCAGCCACTGGTCGACCTGCGCGCGCGAAACCGTCCAATGCGTCGGCTTGCTCTCATACTCGGCCACGGAAATGGGTGCGGTGTAACCGCCGTTGGTCGGCAGATCGCCCGGGACGACGCAGTCGGCACACCTGACGAGCGGCACGCCATATTGCTTCAGGATCTGCCCGATCCGGGCTCGATTCGCCTTGAGCGCATCATCGAGCGCGAATTTCAGCAGCACCGCACCCCGCGGCACTGCCATGCCCAGACTGAATTCCATCGGCGTGACATTGTCCATGAGGTTCGCGGGCTGAATGGTGATCCGCGCTCCTTTCATGGTCTTCAGCCAGCCGGCCATGGGCCCCCACGCGCCGGCGATGTCGAGCTTGCCGTCGACGACCTCCTGAACCTGCCGCCAGGGCTGATGGGCCGGGACCCACTCCGTATCGGTGCTCACCGGCCACACCTGGACGTTCTTGAAAACACCATGGTTCTGCAGGGCTTCGCGCAGTGCCGAGATCTGGAACACGCCCAGGCGCAATTGCCGCAGACGCGGATCGTCCAGGCTCTTGATCGCGAGCTTCTCGTCGTTTCGCCAGACGAACACGTAGGTCGTACGGTAGATCGGCACCGTCGACAGAGTGTCCTGAAAGTTCGTGGGCATATCCAACAGGAGGTCGCATTCGTCGGCCTGTCCGAACGCCTGACCGACGATGTTCCCGGTATAGGAGCGCCAGAAGTAGCTGAGCCTGGCGCCCATCGCCTTGGCAAGCAGCTCGACGATTTTGTTTTGATACCCCTCTCCCGCCCGATCGGAGAGCGGCATGTTCCCGGGATCCGCGCAGACACGGAGAATGGGGAAGTGCGCCAACCGGGCGGCCTGCTTGGCCGCGTCTATCTCGGCTTGATCCAGCTCATCGAAGTCCTTGCCTTCCCAGGGCCCTTGCAGGCCGCCTGAGTGGGCCGTGGACGGTGTAGCGGTCGCCGGCTGGGCGGGGTTGGTATCAGCGAACGCGGGCGAGGCAGGAAAGGCCGCGGCGATCAGGGCGGCGGCCGCCGATGTCGCACAGCGGCCAAGGAGCGTTAAGGGCATCGCATATCCTGTCGAAGGCGATCATCTGGCTCCCGGACAAGGGAGGTAAGGTACCCCGCGGAGCCGAATCCGTGCTGCCGCGGGGTACCAAAAAGGCTAGTCCCTATCCCTTGTTTCAGCAACTAGTCTTCCAGACGGAAGGTGTACAGCGCGCCACCCTGCGGGATCTGAGTCAGACCCGTGGCCTTGGCCATCGCCGTGGCACCGATCGCGCCATACTTGTCGTTCATGTCGAGGCCCGCCGTCACCGGCAGCCCGATCCAGCCGCCGATACCGCAGAAGACCGACACGTACTGGTGTCCCTTGATCTCGTAGGTGATCGGATTGCCGATGATTCCCGAGCCGAGCTTGCGTGACCACAGAACCCTGCCGGTCTTGCGGTCGACTGCGCGGAAGTCACCACCAAGGCTGCCGTAGAACACGAGGCCGCCGTTGGTGTTCAACGTTCCACCCCAGTTCGGGTATTTGTCCGGATCGTCCCAAACCGTCTTGCCGGTGACGACATTGAAGGCCTTCAGCCGACCCGAGACGCCGGCCTTGTCTTCATACATGTAGACGTTGGCAAAAACGTAGACCACGCCCTGTTGCATGCTCGTACGAGTCTGCGGCGTATCCTGCATGCACCAATTGTTCGTCGGCACATAGAAGATCTGCGGGTCGCGCGGGTCGACCGATGCCGGCTGCTGATCCTTGCCGCCCATCGCCGAAGGACAGGCCTGGGCCATCTGATTCACCAGCAACGGCGAATGCTCGTACACCTTCACCGGACGGCCCGTCTTCATGTCGACCTTTTCCGCCCAATTCACGTTTACGTACTTGTGCGCCTCGAGAAGCGTGCCGTTCGTACGATCGAGAACGTAGGCAAAGCCATTGCGATCGAAATGGACGAGCGTCTTCCGCGTCCTGCCGTCGATCTTCATGTCGACCAGGATGGGCTCGTTGACACCGTCATAGTCCCACTGATCGAACGGCGTCATCTGATAGGCCCACACCACCTTGCCGGTATCGACATTGCGGGCGAACAGGGTCATTGACCACTTGTTGTCGTATTTGCCGGAATTGCAGGCTTCCTGCGTGGGCGGATTGGCGCCGCAACGATACGAGGGGCTCCAGAGGCCGGGGTTGCCTGACCCGTAATAAACGAGGTGGAGCTGCGGGTCATAGCTGTACCAGGCCCAGGCCGCACCGCCACCGCGCTTCCACTCGTCGGCCGGATAGGTCATTCCGGTGTTGTGGCCGTAGGTGCCGAACTGCGGGTTGGCCTTGTTGGTCTCTGGGGTGAGGCCGATCTCCTGATCGGTGCCGTTGTCCCAATACTTCCAGACCAGCTTGCCGGTCGCCAGATCGTAGGCCTCGACGCGTCCGCGCGCCGCGAACTCATCGCCACCGAAACCCACGATCACTTTGTCGTTGGCGATCAGCGGCGCATTCGTCACCGTCTCACCCTGGTCGGGGTAGGCGTGCTTCACCTCCCAGTCCACGTTGCCGGTCTTTGCATCCAGCGCGATGAGATATCCATCGAGCGTGTTGAACAGGACCTTGCCGTCCGCATAGTTCAAGCCGCGATTGACCGTATCGCAGCAGGCGCGCGGCACGGCCGAAAGATCGCGATCCGTCTTCTTGAGGTAATTCCACACCTCGACGGGGTGATCCGGATCCGACAGATCCAACGCCTGCACGATGTTCGGCCAGGCGCTGACGAAGTACATCATCGGCTTGCCGCCCACGTCGACGACGATCGGCTGGCCCTCGTGGCCGCGCAGCGCGCCGGTCGACTGCGACCAGATCATCTGCAGATGCTTCACGTTCGACGCGTTGATCTGCGTCAGCTTGCTATTGCGATCGAGCGCGAAGTTCTGGCCCATCGACGCCCAGAGATCGGGGTTGGCGCTGTTGTGCGCTTCCTCGGCATCCGAGCCCATCTGCGCAAAAGCAGTCCCGCAGGCCAGGGCTGCCGCCAGGAGAATTGCTGCCGGCGCCAGTACCGTGCGCCAATGTGGTGATTTCATACGTCCCCCTTTTGTGTGAAGGACCGGAACTGATAGCTCATATCTCCTCCAAATTCTTGGTTTTTCGGAAATACGGTCGCTCGCTTCCAGCGCTCCTACCAAGACGCGGACGGGAAGCGGCGCCTTCCAGGGCGGACATGGTTTTAAAACGCATGTCGGGCACGGTTTGCGTTGTCGAGGGCTATCAATACACCCGGCTTTAGCCGCCTGCAACCGAAGTCAGTGCCCCACGCGATGCACGGGCCACATTGCTCCGCGCGAGTGTGTCAGCAATGGAACGCCATGTCTCTTTACCGAGACCTCATTACGCAGCTGTAAGGAATGGAGTGCGTTGCGAACGCAAAAGCCCTAACACGCGAGGCGAGCTCCGGCCCCCTCCCGCGAGCTTCAGCGTCACCGCGCCGAGCTGCGGGCGCCGCCGAAGGCGGCTGCGCTGGGCATCGAGTGCAACTGCACCGAGCGTCGAATGCGGCTGCACCGGCGCTCATGCAACACCCGGCGCAATACTTCGCGCCGGGCAGCCCGCCGCCCGCGGGCCGCCACGGTCCCGGCCTGAAGCCAGGACTTGTCAAATCGCCTTTGCCTGAACGGGCGCCCGCTCACGATGAGCCGGGCCCGCAGGGCCGACGCCCAGGATGGGCGTCGCAAAAGTCCCTGACGCTCCCTCCGAAATCGGGAACCGTGCTATGTTTAGCGGGTTTTACCGGCCACCCCGTGGAGCCTCCGATCGCCATGCCGTCCTCTCCCTCCGCACCGAGCTCCGTGTCCCCCGCCGTTGCTGGGGCGCCTCTCATCTGGACCAATATCCTTCTGTTTTTATTGACTTTTCTTGCTGCGGCGGTACTCGTCCCCTGGTACGGCTTGACGCATGGCTTTTCCGCTGCGGCCTGGGTGCTCTTCGGCGTTTTCCTGGTCGCCAATGAGATGTCCATCACCGCCGGGTATCACCGGCTCTGGGCGCACCGGACGTATGACGCACACTGGAGCGTGCGGCTGCTCTTCGTGATCTTCGGCTCGATGGCGCTGCAGAACACCGCGTGGGCGTGGTGCAGCGGCCACCGCCGGCATCACCTGAACGTGGATGACGTGGACCGCGATCCGTACTCGGCCCTGCGAGGCTTCTGGTTCTCGCACATCGGCTGGATGGTGCGGGAGTACCCGAGCGGTCACGAAGACTTCAGCAACATTCCGGACCTGCGGCGCGACCGCATGCTCGCCTTCCAGCACCGGCATTATGTGGTGCTGGTTCTCGCGACGAACTTCGGGCTGCCGCTGCTCGCCGGCTGGCTCGTGGGCGATCTCTGGGGCACCTTCTTCCTCGCCGGCGTGCTGCGGCTGGTGCTGAGCCATCACTTCACGTTCTTCATCAATTCCCTGGCCCACATGTGGGGCGAGCGCCCGTACACCGAAGACAACACCGCACGCGACAACCCGGTGCTCGCCGTGTTCACCTTCGGCGAGGGCTACCACAATTTCCACCACAACTTCGCGCATGACTACCGCAACGGCGTGCGCTGGTGGCAGTGGGATCCGACCAAGTGGCTGATCGCGAGCCTGCAATGGGTGGGGCTCACGCGGCGGCTGAAGCGTACACCGGTGTTCCAGATCCAGCGGGCGCTGCTCTCGATGCAGTTCACGCGCGCACAGAGAAAGCTCGCCAGCCTGCCGGCCGTGGCGGCGCCCTCGCGTGTCAGCGAGCTGCGCCAGCGCGTGGCGCACGAGTACGACACCTTCCTCGCCGCGGTAGCGGAGTGGGCCAAGGTGAAGGAGCAGTGGCTGGAAGAGAAGAAGCGCGCCGTCATCGAGCACTGGGAGCATGCCAGCTTCCAGCAGCAACTGAAGGAGCTCGAGCGTCGGCTGCGGCTGCAGCGGCGGAGGCTGCGGCTGCTGCAATCGCAGCTCGCCTGACCGGCGAGGTCCCCGATGGGACGTATCTTCGAAGTCCGCAAACACACCATGTTTGCGCGCTGGAACCGCATGGCGAAGCAGTTCGCGCGCATCGCCAAGGACATCACCATGGCGGTGAAGTCCGGCGGCTCCGATCCCGCTTCGAACCCGACGTTGCGCCGCGTGATCCAGAACGCGCGCGCCGTCAACATGCCCAAGGACAAGATCGAGGCGGCGATCAAGCGCGCCTCGGGGCGCGACGCGACCAATTATCATGAGGTGCACTACGAGGCGTATGCCCCACATGGCGTGGCGCTGCTCGTAGAGGCCGCGACCGACAACCCGACCCGCACCGTCGCGTCAGTACGCAACATCATAACGAAAAACGGCGGCAATCTCGCCACCTCGGGCAGCGTCGGCTTTCTGTTCAAGCGCATGGGGGTCTTCCGGCTCGACCCCGCGGGCATCGATCAGGATGACCTCGAGCTCTACCTCATCGATCACGGTCTCGAGGAGATGGGCGAAAGCACCGGAGAGAAAGGGGAGCCGCAGCTGGTCATTCGCGGCGCCTTCGCCGACTTCGGCAAGCTGCAGGAGGCGCTGGAGGCACGCGGCATTACACCGCTATCGGCGGAACATGAATACATCTGCACTGTGCCGACCGAGCTGCCCGAGGAGCAGGCGACCGAGGTCCTGGCCCTGATCGACAAGCTCGAGCAGGACGAGGACGTTCAGCGGGTGTTCCACACGCTCCTTTAGGCGATTGTGCAGGCGCTGGATCCGGGCTCCTGCCCGGCCCAGCGCTGCTTTGGACAACGCCGAAGCGGCTCAGCGTGGTTTTTGCCCTCAAGCTCCGCCACCTGCGGCGGCGGGCCACGTTTATGCCTACATCGGCGCTCTGCGCGAAGACCCAGGGGCTGCCTGCCGCTAGGGGTGCGGTTGGCCCGGCGGGGGCGGGGTCATCGGGTGCTGAGGCTGGCCCGGCTGTCCGGGCTGTCCCGGCATCATCGGGCTCTGCGGCGGCGCCTGTGGCGGCTTGATTCCCAGCAGATCGACGTCGAAGATCAGCAGCGATCCCGGGGGGATCGGCGGCGGTGAATTGAGGTCATAGGCGAGCTGCGGCGGCACGAAGATGCGCCACTTCGCACCGGGCTTCATCAGCTTCAGCGCCTCCTGCCAACCCGGAATCACCCGATCCACCGGGAAGCTGGCCGCCTGGCCGCGTTTGTAGGAGCTGTCGAACTCCGTGCCGTTCAGCAGCGTGCCGCGGTAATTGACCGTCACCGTGTCGCTGGCTTTGGGCGCGGCGCCCTGCCCCGACTTCAGCACCTCGTACTCGAGACCGCTCGGCGTGGTGACGACGCCCTTCTTCTTGCCATTGCGGGCGAGAAACGCGTGCGCCGCGGCGTGATTCTGGTTACCCACGCGCGCCCGGGCACCGACGATCAGGGCGCGAATGCTCTGCTCGTTGGCGGGTCCGAACGTGGCCTTACCGGCGAGGGCGTCGTGCAGACCCTGCAGCATCCGTTGCGTCGAGATCGCGTTGGGGCTGACGGATGCACGTTTCAGGCTCTCCCCCACGGAAAGGCCGAGGCTGTAGCTGCCCTCGGATTTGATCTGGGCGGCGCTCTGGGGCTTCGCCTGCGGGGCAGCGGCGGCGGGCGCCCCCTGGGCCAGGGCCAGGCTGCTGAGGCCGAACAGGGAAGCGGCAGCGCAGATTGCGGCCGATCGGATCAAGGGTCGTGCGGCAACGTGTTTCATCGGGTAATTGTATATTGGCCGCCCGTCGCGTGCGGCTCTTTCGGGACCTTTGCTTGATCGTCATCCGCCAACTCTGCCGCACCTTCAGCGAGGGAACCGGGATCCACCGGGTACTCGATGCGGTCGATGCCTCCATCCACAGGGGCGAGGTGGTCGCGATCGTGGGCCGCAGCGGCTCCGGCAAGTCGACCCTGCTCAACCTCGTAAGCGGCATCGACCGCGCGGACAGCGGCGAAATCGCCATTGAAGGGCGGATCGTAAGCTCGATGCAGGAGCCGGAGCGGACGCTGTACCGGCGCCAGCACATCGGATTCGTATACCAGTTCTTCAATCTCATACCGACTCTCAACGTCGAGGAGAACGTGCGCCTGCCGCTCGAGCTGAACGGCATTCGCGGCGCCCCGGCCCGCCGGCGCAGCGCCGCAATGCTCGCCGAGGTCGGACTCGGCGGGCGGCTGCACAGCGCCGTGGACCAGCTGTCCGGCGGCGAACAGCAGCGGGTGGCCATCGCGCGCGCACTGGTGCACGAGCCCGCGGTTCTACTGGCCGACGAGCCGACGGGCAATCTCGACGAGGAAACCGCATCGCAGGTGCTGAGCGTGCTCCTCTCCCTGACCCGGTCGCGGCGTACGACGCTCATCGTCGTCACTCACGACCGGTGGCTGGCACACAGCGCGGACCGGGTGTTGGAGCTGCGCGACGGGAAATTGGTTACGAGCGCGGCCGACGCCGACCGGGCGTATACGCGCCGCAGCGGCGTGAGCTGAGGGCCGACCCGTGTCGACGATTTTGTGGGCCGCCAGCCTGCGCCATTTCCTGCGGCAGCCGGCGCAACTTGCCCTGGCACTCGTGGCGCTGGCGGCCGGCGTCGCCACCATCGTCGCCGTGAACATCGCCACCGCCAGCTCACGCCGCGCATTCGAGCTGTCGATGCGGGCCGTCAACGGGCCGGCGACGCAGCTCATCACCGGTGGGCCGCGGGGCCTCGATCAGAGACTTTATGCACAGCTCTTCACCCACGCGGCTCTGAGCGGCAGCCCGCAACCGGTGTATGCGCCCGTAGTGGAAGGCTACGTCAGCGTGCGCGGGCGCGTGATGCAGCTGATCGGCGTAGATCCATTCGCCAGTGCCGACCTCCAAGGTCCGGAGGAAGCCCTGCCGACCGGCGTTTCCGGCCGCAAGACCCTGGCGGCGCTGCGCAGTTGGTTCGTCGAGCCGGGCGCGGTCGTCATGGCCGCCCGCACCGCGCGCGATCTGGGCCTGCGGGTTGGCGATCCCCTGACCGTGGACGTCGGCGGCATCAGCCGACCCGCCACCCTCATCGGTCTGTTGCACGGCCAGCGGCCGGGCGATGCCACGCTGATGCTGACCGATATCGCGCAGGCCCAGGAATGGCTCGGCATGGCCGGCCGTCTCACACGCATCGATGTCAGGATGCCGCGCGGGCCCGCGGGCCGGGCGGCGCTCGCCCGGCTGCAACGGGAGCTTCCGCCGGGAGTGCAGCTCGAGCAGGCTACCGGCCAGATGCGCGAGACGCTCGACATGACGAGCGCCTTCTCCACCAACCTTACGGCGATGAGCCTGCTGGCGCTGCTCGTCAGCGCGCTGCTCATCTATGGTGCGGTCAGCTTCACCGTGGTCCAGCGCCGGCGCAACATCGCCGTTCTGCGCGCGCTCGGGGCGACCCGCCGGGAGATCCTGACGATCGTCCTCGCAGAGGCCGCCGCGCTCGGAACGGCCGGAGCCGGGATGGGCGTGTTGCTCGGGCTTACTGTCGGCCATGGGCTGGTCCGCCTCGTCGCGCAGACAGTCAACGATCTCTATTACGTCGTCGCAGTGCAGCAGGTGACTCTGCGTGCCGGCACCGTCGCCGAAGCGCTGGCGGCCGGTCTCGGCACGGCTCTGGTCGCGAGCCTGCTGCCGGCACTCGAAGCCGCCGGCGGTGCCCCGCAACTCGGGCTCAGACGCTCGGTGATCGAGGGCCGTGCAGCACTCGTCGCCCGCCGTCTGTCCTGGCTCAGCCTTGCATTCGCTCTCGCAGCGTGCGCCTTGATCGTGGCATCGGGCCGCAATGTATTTACCGGCTTCGCGGCGCTCTTTCTGCTGCTCGCCAGCGTCGCGGCCTTGACGCCCTCGGTGCTGCGGGCGTCGGCAAAAGTTGCGTCGCGGGCTGTCTCGGGAGTCAGCTCCGTTGCGCGCCTTGCACTCGAGGATGTCGCTGCTTCCCTGAGCCGCACTGGTGTCGCGGTAGCGGCGCTCGGCATGGCGGTAGCAGCCATGATCGGCGTATCGATCATGGTGGAAAGCTTCCGAGTGTCTCTCCGTCATTGGCTCACGCAGACCATGCGCGCGGACATTTACATCGCTGCCCCGGGACCAGGGGCCGGGCGCCCGGAACGGCGGATCGACCCCGCCGTGTTGGACGCGTTGCTCGCAACACCCGGGATCGCCTACCACAGCGCCAACCGCTCGGTCGTCGTCCGCTCATCACGCGGCGACATCGCGCTCGACGCCCTGCACCTCGCTCCCGGAAGTTATGCCGGTGTCGAGCTGAGCGCCGATGATCCCCGAGCCGTATGGAGGGAGTACGATCACGGGGCGCTGCTGTTATCGGATTCACTTGCGTGGCGCCTGAATCTCCGGCCGGGCGGGCGCCTCTCGCTGATCACCGCGTCGGGCCCGCGCGAATTCCCGATCGCAGGCGTCTACCACGAGTATGGCAGCGGGCTTGGCAGCGCGATGATGAGCCTGGAGGTTTATCGCCGCCTGTGGCACGACGACGCCATCACGGCCGTTGGCTTGTATCTGCGGCAGGGGGTCGATGCGGCCAAGGAGATCCCGCGTCTCGAGACTGCAACGGGCAGGCGGCAGGCGCTGCTCATACGATCCAACGCGGACATCCGGGCCATGTCGCTCGATATCTTCGACCGGACTTTCATCATTACACGGGTGCTCTACTGGCTGGCTGCCGGGATCGCGGCCATCGGCCTGCTGAGTGCGCTGCTCGCCTGGGAGCTCGACAGGACCCGCGAGCTCTCCGTACTGCGCTCGCTTGGGCTGACGCCCCGGGGCACGGCGGCACTCGTCGAGGCGCAGACCGTTTTCATGGGCGGCGCCGCGCTGCTGGCGGCGATCCCGGCGGGACTCATCATCGCCGTGGTGCTCACCAAGGTCATCGACAGGCGCGCCTTCGGTTGGCACATCGAGATGCATCTGCACACCGCCCAATTCCTCGATGCGCTCGCACTCGCGCTTGCCGCCGCAGTACTCGCCGGGTTGTATCCCGCCTGGCGGGCAGCCACGGGACCGATCGCGGCCCGAATGCGGGAGGAGTAGCGTGCCAGGTCGAGCGTTTGCGGCGCTCGCCGCACTGGCAGCTGCACCGGCTGCTGCACTGGCTGCCGCGCCGACCGCCCCCTCCTTCGCGCAAGCACTGGCCGTACAACCGCTGGTTTTTCCCCGCGATCAGGGAGCACACCCTGATTACCGCCAGGAGTGGTGGTATATCACGGGCAATCTGGATGCCACCGACGGCGAGCGGTTCGGATTCGAGCTGACGATTTTCCGGTTCGCGCTCGCGCCCGGTATCCCGGAACCGGTGTTGGCCGGTGCGGGCGCCAACTCCGGCGCCGAAAGCTCTTCATGGCGTGCCCGTCAGATCTACCTCGGACACTTTGCCATCACCGATGTCGCACGACACAGGTTCCGGTTCGCCGTGAAGTCCTCACGCGGTGCGCTCGGGCTTGCAGGCGCGAAGGCGGATCCGTTTCGGGTATGGGTCGGCAATTGGCAGATCGGCGCGGACGACGTCCAGAAGCCAAATTCCACGAACGCGCAGGCTCAGGCACAGGCGGCGGATTCCGCCTGGTACCTGCACGCCGCCCAACCGGGGTATGTCCTTTCGCTCGCCGCCCAGCCGTTGCTGCCACCCATTCTCAACGGAGACCGCGGATTGAGTCGCAAATCGGGTGAGCCGGGCGATGCAACCTACTACTACTCGATCCCCCGAATATCGGTTCGAGGAACCATCATCCGCGACGCGCATCCGCTTCGGGTACATGGCCTCGCCTGGCTCGACAGGGAGTGGGGAAGCGGCAGCCTCGGGCCGCAGGAAACCGGCTGGGACTGGTACGCGCTGCAGCTCGGTGATGGCTCATCACTCATGTTCTACTCGCTACGTGACTTGAACGGCGCCGAGGACCCTTACAGCGCAGGCACTTGGGTCGACGCCCAGGGGCACGCTCGCCCGCTGTCCCGCAGCGATGTGCGGATCCAAGTGCTGGAGCATTGGGCCGACGCGGGCGGCACCCGTTATCCGTCACGTTGGCGGGTGGTCATGCCGGAGTTTGGCCTCGACGTTGACGTCCGTCCCGTACTTGCGGACCAGGAGCTGGTGACCTCGCCCAGATACTGGGAAGGAGCGGTGGATGTGTCCGGCACTCGCTCGGGACGACCGGTCACCGGGCGCGGGTATGTCGAGTTGACCGGGTACGCCGGCGCGACCGCCGGAGGGACCGGCGGAGCGGTCGGAATCAGATGAACGGCATGGCTCGCGAAGCGAGGCGGCTAGTCAAATATGAGCCGAACACCGGCCCATACGGCGAACGGCGCGCCGGGTGACACCGCATTCTCGTGCGTCCAGTCGGCGGGATCGAAACGGTAGGTACCGTTTGGATTGAAGGTGCTGGTAGTCAGAAAGCCCGCCGTCGCGTATTCGCGGTTCAAGAGGTTCGCGCAGCGTGCGAACACATCGAAATGCGGCGAGACGTGGTAGGTCCCCTGAAGGTTTACGACCGCGTAGCCGCCGATATGGCCCGAGCCCATGATGTATCGCCCCTCGCCGTTCGTGCCGCCGGCCTGGTTGGCATTGTTCTCGTCGCCGTGCAGATAGGAACCGGAGGTCACCACCACATTTCCGCCGATGTTCAGTTTCGGCGTGAGCTGGTAATCGACCGTCAGCTTGCCGGTGTTGCGCGGTATCAGCGGAATCCGGTCTCCTGCCCGGACTTGGATATCTCCGTTGGCATCCGCGGTACTGTTCGATTCCGCGCTCACGACGAAATCCGACTGAAACGTTGCCTCGACGAGGCTATAGGTCAGGTTCCAGTGGAGCTTCCCCTGCCCGCCGCCGACGGCGAGGTCTATTCCCTGGCGCCGTGTGTCTCCGACATTGCCGAAGTAGCCGGAATTGGTGGTGGTAGCGATGAATTGGATGTCGTCCGTGTTTACCGTGCGGAACGCATCGGCACTCCACCTCAGGCCCTGATCCGCAAGGTTGCCACGCAACCCGACTTCGACGGTCCGCGCCACGACCTGCTCGAGATTCGGATCACTCGCGAAGTCATTCGGCAATCCGCACGGATGCTCTGGATTCGAACAGCCCAGCTCGACCACGGTAGGCGCGCGGCTCGCCTCGTTGTAGTTCACGTAATAGGTCGTGTTCCCGCGGGGCGTGTAGGTAAAGCCGATGGCTGGATTCAGCCGGCTGTAGATGTGGTCACCTGTCACCGGTGAAGCCTCACCGTACCCGTTCCCGAAGTCTCCCAGGTCCGTATCCAGGCTGTGGCCGTCGATCGTCTCCGTGCTGCGGTTGTAACGCGCGGCGACGTTCAGATGCAGGTATGTGGCAGGAGAGAACGTGTCACTCAGGTACACGCCGGAGATCTTGTCGCCGCCGCTGACGGAGATGATTTCCGGGGCATTGAACGGGCTCTGCACGTAGTCCAGCAGGTGCCGTTCGTCAAAGAATCCGTACAGGAACCATTGCGCGAAGGAGTTCTCCGAGTCCCCGTAGACCGCACCGGCGATGAGCTGGTTCGGTTTCCCGAAAAGATCATCGGTGTCGGTCAACTGAAGCCCGGCCCCGGTCGATCGTTGCACGAGCCTGGACACCTCACTGGTTGAATTCGTGCAGTAATCCAGCGAGACGCTGTCGGTGAATGGCGTGCCGCAGTCGATTGGGGGCCCGGGGTAGGCGTCATTCAGGTAGTCTTCGTTATCGCTGCCGTTGCTGCTGCCGGTGATCAGGCGCCGGTAGTAGGCGTTGCCCGAGAGAAGCAGGTGTCCGGTTATATTCTGCGTGCCGGTCAGATTCGCGAAATGCAGCAGGTTCTGCGTAATGTCGGGCGTGTAGCTCTGCTCCCTCAGGTAGTCGTACATGCTCCTGGGAATTGCGCCATTTCCAAACAGGTCCGTATCGGCATAGGTGTAGCTGAGGTGCAGGTTCGTCTTTTCGGTCTGATAGCCGGCTTTCCCGAATACCTGATAGACCCGAGACGTGGAAATTTCCCGCCACCCCGTCTCATGGAAGTACGTTCCCGTCATGAAATAGTCGAATGCGCCGCGAGACCCGCCCGTCTGCAGTTGCAACGAGCGTCGGCCGAATGAGCCGCCGTACGCCTCGAATTCCGTTCCCGGGTTGTCGTGACCGCTCTTGGTCTGAAGCGAGAGCGCGCCACCCAGGGTATTCAGGCCGAATACGGGGTTCGAGCCCGAGATGAGCGAAACACTTGAGATCGCGGACTCCGGAACCAGGTCCCAGTTGACCGTGTCGCCGAACGACTCGTTGACGCGAACGCCATCTACGTAGACCGAGAGGCCCTCGGGCGTACCCACCAGAGGCGATGCGGTAAACCCGTGGTAATTGATATCGAGCTGGAAAGGATTGTCGGCACTGTCGCTGATGTTCACGCCCATGAAGCGTCGGCTGAGGTAGTCAGCGACGTTGTTGACCTGTGCGTTCTGCAGATCCAGACTGGTTGCGGTCTGTACATTCGCAGGGATCTGAGCCAGCGGCAGCCCGAAACCCGGAAGCGGAGCGTTGGCGATGATGAGGACTTCCGAGAGTGCAGGGGCGGGATTGGTCGTGGCGGAACCGTCACTTTCCGCATCCGCCCGGCAAACGGCCGTACCGGCCGCGAAAGCAATGAGCGCGGCGATACGACAAGCCGCTGACCATCGCATCAATATCCCCCTGCAAGCTTGGCGATGCCGCCGGTGCCGTTTGAAAATATATGCCGACCGGACCCGGGAAATTTTCCCGATTTGTTCCCGGCGGATTTTTTCCGGTCTCGGCTGTGTCGGCGGTGGCACAGCACTTTCGCTGAGGTCCCGGTCGGCCGCCGATTGCGTGGGCTTGACTGGCTCCGGTGTCCGGTCAGACTGCCACGCATGACGACGCGCAGCGGATATGCGGACCTGCCTCTGCACGGCGGGCGCGTGCCCGCCTGGCTCGCCACGCGGATGGCGGCGCTCGGACGCGTCATCGCCGAAGCGATCGTGCAGCACTACGGGACTGATGAGCTGCTGCGGCGTCTCTCGCACCCTTTCTGGTTCCAGGCATTCGGCTCGGTGATGGGCATGGACTGGCACTCCTCCGGTATCACGACCAGCGTTCTCGGTGCGTTGAAGCGCGGGCTGGCGCCTGTCGAGCGCGAGCTCGGTATTTACGTGTGCGGCGGCAGGGGACGCGCCTCGCGCCGCACGCCCGATGAGCTGATGCGAGTGGGCGAGCGCACGGGGGTGGATGCGGGGCGCCTGGCCCAGAGCAGCCGTTTGATCGCGAAGATCGACAGCGCCGCCGTCCAGGACGGCTACGACCTCTACCTGCACGGCTTCATCGTCACCACCACTGGCCGGTGGTGCGTCGTGCAGCAGGGCATGAACCCGACGCGCCGCGAAGCGCGGCGCTATCACTGGCTCTCCGAAGGTCTGGCGAGCTTTCTCGATTCACCGCATGCAGCAATCGAAGGAGTCAATCGGGGTCGCATTCTCAACCTTGCCGACGCGCGGGCAAAAGCGAGCCGAGCCGCCGGACTCGAGCTCGTTCGCGCGGGCCCCGAGCGAACGCTCTCAGTGTTGCGGCGATTGCAGCCTGCTCGCGGACGGACGCTCAGCTTGTTTGCGGACGATACGATGGACTTCGAGGCGGAGCGCACACGGGACTTCGGGGCACAGCGCGCAGCGGACCTCGAGGCAGAACCGGCGCACGAGCTCATTGGGTTGGAGCCCCTTCGAAGCCCGCTGCCACATCTGCAGATGCCTGCGCGGCATGAGGTGCTTGCGTCCGACGTGATGCTGCGCCGCCTCCATGGCGCGCTGGCCGCGGCAGCCGATCGGGGACCAGAGGATTTCGCCGATTTGTTGCTCACGCCCGGCGTGGGCGCACGCACCGTTGCCGCGCTCGCCTTCGTCGCCGAGATCGTTCACGGCACTCCGTCGCGCTTCATGGACCCGGCACGTTTCTCACTCGCGCACGGCGGCAAGGATGGGCATCCGTTCCCCATACCTCTCAAGGTGTATGACGAGACATTGCGGGTGCTCAAGCAGGCGGTAAATCAGGCACAGCTGGGACGTACGGAAAAGCTGGATGCGTTGCGGCGACTCGATGGTCACTCGCGTCGGCTCGAGCGCACTGCGCGCGGCCCCTCCTTCGACACACACGTGGAGAACGAGCGAGCGCTCGCACCCCCTTTCGGCGGCCGCACCGTCTTCGATCGCTGAATCCGGATCGCGACGGACATGCAAGTGCCTTCACTCGGCGACTTCATCGCACGGCACCGCCGGCTCTTCATCCTGACCGGAGCGGGTTGCAGCACGGATTCGGGCATTCCCGACTATCGCGACACGAACGGCAGTTGGAAACGGCAGCAGCCGGTCAGCTTCCAGGCCTTCATGGGCAGTGCGACGGTACGCCAACGCTACTGGGCACGGAGCTTCGTCGGGTGGCAGCGATTCCGTCGAGCGGAACCCAACGGAGCACACGCCGCCCTGGCGAGACTGGAACAGCGGGAGCACGTGGAGCTGCTGGTCACGCAGAACGTCGACGGGCTGCATCAGGCTGCCGGAAGCACGCAGGTGATCGATCTGCACGGGCGCCTCGACCGGGTGCGATGCATGGACTGCGAGATCCTGGTCTCCCGCGAGCAAGTGCAGGCCGACCTGCTGTCGCGCAATACCACCTGGCGCGCGCTGCAGGGACGGCCGGCCCCGGACGGCGACGCCGATATCGAGGGCATGCCGTTCAGCGAATTCCTGGTTCCCTCCTGCCCTCGCTGCGCCGGCGTCCTCAAGCCGGACGTCGTGTTCTTTGGAGAGAGCGTTCCCCGCCCGCGGGTGGATACGGCAATGGAGCGCCTCGAGCAAGCCGACGCCGTGCTCGTGGTCGGCTCCTCACTCATGGTGTATTCCGGCTATCGCTTCGTTCTGGCGGCCGCGACGTCACGCAAACCGATAGCCGCCGTCAATCTCGGCCGCACGCGCGCCGACGACCTGTTGACCCTGAAGGTTGCCGAACCCTGTGCCCGGGCCCTGGCCGCCCTGTAGGCCGTCCCACCAACGCAGTCCCGTTGGGTTGCTGCGATTTTGCACATCTCATCCGTTATCGCTACCATCGCTGGCGTCGCGGCTCGAGCTCAGTGGTAACCTGGGGAATCGGCATATGAACGAATTGCGCGCGCCCAGCCTCGGCAGAATCGCGGCAAAATACGGGCTCGTTCAGGGTATTCTTTCGTTCCTCATCTTTCTCGCGGCAACGCTGGGTGGCGGCAAGTCGAATTGGCCCGCGTCAATAGCTGCTGCGGCTCTGCTCATCCTGCTCATGGTCCTCGCACACCGGGAGATCAAGCAGACCCACGACGGCATGATGTCGTATCCGCAGGGTCTCGGTTCCGGCACGCTGCTCTCCGCCTGGGCGGCATTGGTCAAGTGCGTGCCCATATACCTCTATGTGAGATATATCGACACCGGGTACTTCGCGGCCGCGATGCGGGCTCAACAGGCCGCGCTCCAAAGGCGTGGCATAACAGGCGCGCAGGCACAGCACGCCATGTCGATCACAGCGCCAATGATGACGCCCGTGGGAACCGTCATCCTCACGCTGATCACGGGGGTGATCGGCGGCTTCATCATCGCGCTGATCGTGTCGATCTTCACGCACAAGAGCGATGGCGGGGCTTACGGCTCGCGTCCGCCTGGTTAGAGGCGGCCATCGATGCTGCGATTCCTGCCGTTGGTCTGGACCGGAATCTGGCGCAGGCCGGGACGCACCACCCTTGCGCTCGTGCAGATTCTGCTCGCGTTCGCGCTCTTCGGGATCCTGCAGGGATGGCAGAGCGGCGTGAGCAGCGCCATAGCACACATCGATGCAGACCTGCTCTCAGTGCATCCGCGAGGAGGGTTCGGCGCTCTGCCTCGCGCCGACTTCGATGCAATCCGGCAGGTTCCCGGCGTCCGCATGGTCAATCTCGCCAACTATTTCATGGCCACCTATCAGAATCCGGATCAGCACATTCTCGTGATCGCCACCCTGCCGCGCAACTGGGCGCAGATCACCCACGATGTCATCGTCGCGCCGGCGGCCGTGGCCGCCCTGGAGCATGCCCGCACCGGCGCGATCGTCGGCGACGCCCTCATGCGCAAGTATGGTTGGAAGGTCGGACAGAAGCTGCCGGTGCAGTCCCGGGTCGCGCAGCGCAACGGCTCCACCGATTGGACCTTCGACATCGTCGGAGTGCTGCGCATGAAGGACGCCGATGCCCGCAGCCACTCGACCTTCATCGTCATCAACAATGATTACTACGACGATGCGCGGGCACTGGACCGGGGAATGGTCTCCCAATACCTTTTGCGGGTGAACGACCCCAAGCAGGCGGACGAGGTGGCCGCCGCCATCGACCGCAAGTTCGATAATTCGACGTACGAGACGCGCACGGAACCGATGCGCGAGATGGCACAGCAAAGCATGAGCTCGATCGGCGACATCAATCTGGTGATTCGCGCCATCGTGGGGGCGGTGCTCTTCTCGCTGCTCTTTTCCATAGGCGCCCTGCTGATGCAATCCGTTCGCGAGCGCAGCGGCGAGCTCGCCGTGCTCAAGGCGATCGGCTTCTCCGACCGCACGGTCATGTCACTGCTGGTGACGGAGGCCACTCTGCTCTGCCTGGTCTCAGCCGCTCTGGGGCTCGCGCTCGCGTGGACTCTGTTCTGGATTGCGGAGCGCATGAATTTCTGGCCGCTGCATATCCAACTCTCTGCGCCGGTGCTGGCGCGCGGCGCCGCCCTGGCACTGCTGCTGGCCGCGGCGAGCGCGCTGCTGCCCGCACTACGGGGGTTGCGCCTGCCGGTGGCACGGGCCATGGCGGGAGGTTGACGTGCGTGGCGTTCGGCAACTCATTGCGCTGCTGCAGATGAGTCTCGGCAGTTTCGAAGGGCGGGCAGGTCCGTCTCTGGTTACGCTGGTCGGCACCGCGTGTGTGGTGGGTGTACTCATTTCCATGCTCTCGATGGGAGTCGGCGCCCGGCGCATGGCGGTAAGCGGTACGAGCCCGTATCAGGCGATCGTCGAGCCGGACGCCCAACGGGTCGGCGGCACGATCTCCAAACAGGACGCCGCGATCATCGAGAACGAGCCCGGCATCCGGCGCGGCCCGGACGGCAAGCCCATGGCGAGCGGCATCTTCGTCGTCTTCGTCGAGGCGCACAAGAAGAGCGACAACTCGCGTGTGGCTGCGTGGCTGGCGGGTGTGCAACCCGGAAACTTCCGCGCGCACCCGGACTTCAGGCTGACGGCCGGCAGGATGTTCCGGACCGGCATGCACGAGCTGATCGCCGGCAAGACGCGCTACACGGAAGACCGCAGCATGGCGATCGGTGACCGCGTGTGGGTGCGCGGCGATGAATGGACCGTGGTAGGACACTTCGAGGCCTATCCGGTGACCGAGGCAGGCCTCTTCACCGACGCCGATACCCTGATGTCGGCTGCCCGCAGCAGCACTTTCTCCCGCATCCTGGTAACGGTCGACTCTGCCGGAGGATTCGCGCGACTGCAGCAGGCATTGAAGGCCAATCCAGGCCTGCATATCGAGCTCAAGCACCAGGCCGAGTCGAATCTAGACGACATGAAGCCCATCACGCGGCTGCTGGACTTCGTCAGCTACTTCGTCGGGGCAGTCATGGCCGCGGGCGCGACGATCGGTGCCGTCAACGCGCTCTACGTGCTGGTCGATCAGCGCCGCCGGGAAATGGCAACCTTGCGCGCCATCGGATTCGGAGGCGGTCCGATCGTGCTCGCGGTGCTGATCGAATCCATGCTGATGGCGCTGCCGGGCGCGGTGCTGGGTGCCATCGCCGCCTGGGCCTTGTTCAATGGACACCATATCAGCCCCGTTGGGATCTCCTTCGACCTCGCGGTGACGCCCGGGCTCGTGGGCATCGGCATCCTCTGGGCGCTCGTCATGGGCCTGCTCGGCGGCCTGATGCCGGCATTGCGGGCAGCCCGCGTACCCGTGACCGACGCGCTGCGCGCCGCATGAACGTGGCACGTCAGGTGCGCCGGTCAGCGTGAGGTTTCCTTCGAGCCATCGCCACCATGGCGCTGCCGCTCGCGGTGAGCGTGGCGTTCCGTTGTGATCCAGACCACGACGTCCCAGGCGTTGTGGATGCCGATGAAGAGAAACAGCAACACCACGCCGCCTACCGCATAGAGGGATGCCGCAGGCTGGTGGGGCACCAGGAGTCCGGTAACCGTCAGCGCCAGATACGCAACCACCGGCAGCACGAAGTTCCAGATCCAGTCGGAGATGAATGGCTTGTAGCCAAAAGCCCTGTCGAACAGCCGGCGAAGCAGAGTCGCCCAATAAATCAGGCCCGCGAGGCCCGTGACCGTGAGCAGCACTTCGAGCGAGACCGCCGTCTGCCCGGGGATGCACATCAGTGCCGAGAGCCACAGAGCCTCGCTGAAATGCACTGCGGTCGGGGTGATGAACACACGGAGACCCGTCAGCCGCGTGGACGCGGAGCCCGTCAGGTCCCCTCTCTCCGCCGAGATCGTGACTACGACGAAAGTCAGTCCCGTGAGCGCGGCGGCCGAGGAGCCCAGGAGGACGTAGAAGCTCTGCCAGTCGGACAATGCCATGGAGGCATTCTACCGTTTCGGGGTGATAGTCAACATCAGGTGTTGCGGTGGCGGCACCGCCGTGTAGACGGTGTCGTGACTGCCTGCCTGAATGGCGCCGATCCAGACGTATCCCGGCTTCGCGGCACGAATGTCGTAGCGTATCGTCTCGCCACCACGGGTGGCCGAGCCGGCGATCCGCGCGGGCCGGTCGATATACACCAACATCAACGGCCGGCCGGACGGCCCATCGAGCCACTCCACCGCACCCACGGGCTCGATGCCGTTGCGTTGCAGAGCGGCAGGCGCCAACCGCGCGAGGCGGGTCTCGCGCGGCACGATTCTCAGGAAGTGCAGGCTGAAATCCGTGGGCCCCAGCTCGCTCTCGAGGGCTTTCTGCGTGCGGTTGAGGTCCAGAGTGAATCCGCCGGCGCTCCGGCTCACGGGCGCGACGAAATCACCGGTGCTGGGCGCCCCGTAGAAATCGCCGACGACGTAGGGGAAGACCAGGCGATACCCGCCGGCGGGTACCGGCCCGATGACCTCGAGCGACGAATGGATCACCCACTCCGGGTGATGCGGTCCGCGGCTGCAGGACGACAACGAGAGGAGCAGCGCCAGCAGCGCGATGCCCGCGGCGCGGTCGGAACGGGGACGGTCAGAATGGGTGCGTTCGGGCTGGCCGGGCTGGCTGGGCCGATCGTAACCGGGGCGACCGGAAGCCGCGGCCGCTCGAGGCCGGCCGAAACTCGTGGACATGCTGCGCAGGGAGCGCGGGTTGACAGCGCCGCCCGCGCTACAGCGGCGGGCTGGAGGGCGGTGGGGAGTTGGCGGGCGGCGGGCTGGCAGGCGTGGCCTGCGTCCCCGGCGGCAGCGGGCTCGCCTGCGTCCCCGAGTTGTCCTGCGGCGGCGGAGCAGCCTGCGACGACGGCGCCGGCTGCGACGGCTGGCTCATCTGCGGCGGCGTCGCGGTGATGACCGCGCGGAACTGCTGCAGCTTCGACTTGATGACGCCGGCGTTCCGGGCGCCCATGCGGATCAGCAGCTTCTGCCCGGCGGGCAGCGCCTCCAACTTAGGGTCCGCGAACTGATAGAACACCTTGGGCCGGACGAGGTAGATCGGACCCTGTACGTCCGGGGTGGCTAGCAGGCTGTCGATGACCTGGACCAGGCGATCGTTGAAGTATTTGCCCGGGTAACCGAGATTCTCGTACGCCTGTTGGAATAGCGGATAGAGGCGGAAATAGACCTGGGCCAGTGCCTTCGGATCCACCGAGCTCACGACCTGCATGACCGGCGCGTAGCGCGCGTAGTTCTGATCACTCAGGATCGTCGCCGCGCCCTGGGTGTCGGTCGCCGTATCGCCGGCCGTAGGCTGCAGCGGCCGAAGCTCGGCTGCCACCTTCTTGCGCGGCAGGTTGTCCACGGTGACCACGACATCGCGGACGATCTGGTGCGGTACCAGGAGCTTCGCCACGGCCGGCTTGCCAAGAAGTCCGGCGAGTGAGTCGCGTACCACCGGGTCGCTCTGATCGAGCGGCGGCAGCGGCGTCTGGTTCTGCTCAGCTGCAGGCGGAACCGGGTGCTGGATGGCCGGCGCCGGCGCTGGGGCAGGCTGGGGGGCGGCAGCGGGGGGCGGCGGCGCTGAAGGGGCTGCCGAGTAGTAGCGGTAGTACACCCCGGCTGCGATGAGAATCGCGGCCACGATCCCGGCGGACCACCAGATGGCTTTCTCCCGGAAGGATTCCTCCGCGTCCGTCGGCTTGTTCCACATCCAGCGGCTCTCCGCGCATAGGGGAATCGAGATACTCTACTCTGATCGGGGCCGGACCGCACTCAAGCCTCACCCCTGCCTTAGCCCTATGCCTGCAGCCTTTCACACTGCCGTCAGCCGCTGGCTCGAGCGCGCCTTCGAGGCGCCGACGCCGGCGCAGGAGCAGGCCTGGCCAGCGATCCAGGCGGGCCGCCACACGTTGATCGCCGCGCCCACCGGCTCGGGCAAGACTCTGGCGGCTTTCCTTGCCGCAATCGACCTGCTGGTATGGGAAGGTCTGGAGCGCGGAGGATTGCAGGACGAGACCTACATCCTCTACGTCTCCCCGCTCAAGGCGCTGTCCAACGATATCCGCCGCAATCTCGAGGCGCCGCTGGCCGGCATCCGCGACGAGTTGCGCGCAATGAGTTTGCCGGAGCTCGAGATCCGCACCTCCGTGCGCACCGGTGACACGCCGCAGCACGAGCGGCAGAGCATGCGCCGCCGGCCGCCGCACATCATGGTCACGACGCCGGAGTCGCTCTACATCCTGCTCGGCTCGGAATCCGGGCGCGCCATGCTCGCAAGCGTGCGCAGTGTCATCGTCGATGAGATTCACGCGATGGTCGGCAGCAAGCGCGGGCTGCACCTCGCGCTCTCACTCGAGCGGCTGGAGGCGTTGGCCGGCCGGCGGCTGACGCGCATCGGGCTGTCGGCGACCCAACGCCCGATCGAGGAAGTGGCGCGCTTTCTCGTCGGCTCCCGGCAACTGCGCATCGACGGCGAAGCCGACTGCGCCATCATCGACACCGGTCACATCCGGCGGCGCGACCTGCAGATCGAGGTGCCGGCGGCACCGCTCGAGGCAGTCATGTCCGGCGATGTCTGGACGCAGGTATACGACCGCCTGGCACAGCTTGCGGGCGAGCACCGCACCACGCTCATCTTCGTCAATACGCGGCGGCACGCGGAACGGGTCGCCCGCCATCTGTCCGAGCGCATGGGCGAAACTCAGGTCGCAGCCCATCACGGCAGCATGGCGAAGGAGCTGCGGCTCGCCGCGGAATCGCGCCTGAAACGCGGCGAGCTCAAGGCCCTCGTCGCTACCGCATCGCTCGAGCTCGGCATCGACATCGGGGAAGTGGATCTCGTCTGTCAGCTCGGCTCGCCGCGATCCATCGCAGCCCTGCTGCAGCGGGTCGGACGCTCCGGGCACAGCCTGGGAGGAACGCCGAAAGGCAGGCTTTTCCCCTTATCGCGCGATGACCTCGTCGAGTGCGCGGCGCTGCTCGACTGCGTGCGCCGCGGTGAGCTCGACCACCTGCACATTCCCGCCAAGCCGCTTGACGTACTGGCGCAACAGATCGTCGCCGAGGTTGCGGCCCGCGAATGGGGCGTCGATGAGCTCTTCGCTCTGTTGCGAGGCGCCTACCCCTACCGCGGTCTGCAGCGTGCCGAGCTCGATGATGTCGTGCGCATGCTCGCTGACGGCTTCACCACGCGTCGCGGCCGCCGGGGCGCGCTGGTCCACTACGATGCCGTCAACCGCAAGGTGCGGGGCCGGCGTGGTGCGCGTCTGACCGCGCTGACTTCCGGCGGGACGATACCGGACACCGCTGATTACAAAGTTTTGCTGGAGCCGCAGTCACAGCTCGTCGGCACGATCAACGAAGACTTTGCCGTCGAAAGCCTGCAGGGCGATATCTTCCAACTGGGCAACAGCTCCTACCGCATCCTGCGCGTGGAGCAGGGTACGGTCCGGGTGGAGGACGCGCACGGCCAACCACCCTCGATCCCCTTCTGGCTGGGCGAGGCTCCCGGCCGGTCGGACGAGTTGTCGCAGGGAGTCTCGCGGCTGCGCCACGAAGTCGAGAGCCGGCTCGACGGCGGCCTCGAGGCGGCGGCGGGCTGGCTGGAGAACGAAGTCGGCGTCGCCGGGCCGGCTGCGGTGCAGGCCGCGGGCTATCTCGCGGCAGCGCATGCGGCACTGGGGGCGCTGCCCACTCACGGGACAGTGGTCCTCGAGCGTTTCTTCGATGAGGCGGGCGGCATGCAGCTCGTCGTCCACTCCCCGTTCGGCAGCCGCGTGAACCGCGCCTGGGGGTTGGCGCTGCGCAAGCGGTTCTGCCGCTCCTTCAACTTCGAGCTGCAGGCGGCGGCAACCGAGGATGCGATCGTGCTGTCGCTGACCACCGCGCACAGCTTCGAGCTCGCGGAAGTGGCGCGTTATCTGCATTCCAACACGGTGCGGCCGCTTCTCGTGCAGGCGCTCTGCGCCGCGCCCATGTTTCCCGCGCGCTGGCGCTGGAGCGCCGCGATCGCACTCGCGCTGCCGCGGTTCCGCGGCGGCCGCAAGGTGCCGGCGCCGCTCGCGCGCATGGCGGCGGAGGATCTCCTCGCCTCGGTGTTCCCCGATCAGGTCGCATGCGCCGAGAACCTCTCCGGGGAGCTCGAGATCCCCGACCATCCGCTCGTCCGGCAGGCGGTCCGCGACTGTCTCGAGGACGCCATGGACATCGAGGGGCTGGAGGGCCTGCTACGCGGCCTGGAGAGCGGTGCGATACGCGTGGTCGCACGCGATCTCACCGAGCCCTCGCCGCTCGCCCTGGAGGTGTTGTCGGCGAGACCCTATGCCTTCCTCGACGATGCCCCGCTCGAGGAGCGGCGTACGCAGGCGGTGTTGAGTCGCCGTTGGCTCGACCCCGAGGCCGCCGGCGATCTCGGCGCTCTCGATCCGGCAGCGATCGCGCGTGTGCGAGAGGAGGCTTGGCCCGACGCTTCCGATGCCGACGAGCTGCACGATGCGCTGTGTTGGCTCACCTTCATGACAGAGGCCGAGATCCGCAAGCGAGCGGATTGGACCGAATGGGCCGGCAGTCTCGCGGCGGACCGCAGGGCGGCCTGCCTGAGGTCGGGTGGCGCGACGCTCTGGATCGCCGCCGAGCGCCTGCCATTGCTACAGATGCTCCTCCCGGATGCACGGCCGGAACCTGCTATCGAGGCGCCGGCCGAGTACCGCGCCAAACGACAGGCCTCGAGCGCCAAGGCCCGGGATGAGCCGGACAGCCCCTGGAGCACCGACGAGGCGCTCCTCGAGATCGCGCGCGGCCGCCTGCAAGGCCTGGGGCCGGTATCTGCCGCGACCCTGGCACGCCCGCTAGGCGTGTCCGCAGGGCGCATGGCATCGGCGCTTGCCGCATTGCAGGCGGAGGGCTCGGTGATGCAGGGCCGGTTCACGGCCGACGCGCCGGAGGATGGCGAGTGGTGCGAGCGCGGGCTGCTCGCGCGCATTCATCGCTACACGGTAAAGCGTCTGCGCGCTGAGATCGAGCCGGTCGAGCCACGCGATCTGCTGCGCTTCCTCCTCGAGTGGCAGCGCGCCGCGCCGCGCGCGCGCATGGAGGGGCCCGACGCTGTTGCGGCCGTCCTCGCACAGCTCGAGGGCTTCGAGGCCCCGGCAGGCGCCTGGGAAACTGAGATTCTGCCGGCACGCATCAACGAGTACGACCCGGCTTGGCTCGATGAGCAATGCCTCGCCGGACGCTTCGTTTGGACACGCCTTGCGCGTCGCAGAGCCGAATCCGGACCGGTTGCGGGCCCGGTCCGCGGCACACCGATCGCATTGCTCGGCAGGCGCCACCTGCGGGCCTGGGCGGCGCTCGCGGGCGCGGTGGATGCCGGCGCGCCGTCAGCCAAGGCCCGCAGGGTGTTGGAGCACCTCAGCTCCCAGGGCGCCTCCTTCTTCGATGAGATCGTGGAGGGCTCAGGCCTTCTGCCCGCGCAGGCGGAGGAAGGCCTGGCAGAGCTCGTGGCGCTCGGCCTGGTCAACTCCGACAGCTTCGGCGGGCTGCGCGCGCTGTTGGTTCCCTCCGAGCGGCGCAGGTCCTCCACCGGGCCGCGCCGCCGTCGCCGCGCGCTCTTCGGCATGGATTCGGCCGGACGCTGGGCGCTCGTACGCCGGGAGCAAAGCGCTGCGCCCGAACGGACGGATGCCGGGCGCACGGATGGCGAGATCATCGAGCTCGTCGCTCGGGGACTCCTGCGGCGTTGGGGCGTCGTCTTCTGGCGTCTGATTGCGCGCGAGGCGGACTGGCTGCCGCCCTGGCGCGAGCTGCTCTTCTGCTACCGGCGCCTCGAGGCCCGCGGCGAGATTCGCGGCGGCCGCTTCGTCGCCGGCCTCTCGGGCGAGCAGTTCGCCGCACCCGAGGCCGTCGGCCTCCTGCGGGAGGTCCGCCGCCGGCCACGCGAGGGGGAATGGGTGTCGCTCTCCGCGGCCGATCCGCTCAACCTCCTCGGTCTCCTGACGCCGGGGCCGCGGCTGCCCGCGCTGGCCGGCAACAGAGTGCTCTACCGGGATGGTCTGCCGCTAGCCACGCTCGCCGGTGGCGAAGTGCGCGTGCTCGAGGCACTGGATGCGGCTGCGCAGTGGGAAGCGCGCAATATGCTGCTGCGGCGGCACGTACCCGCCGCGCTCGCCGATATCGACTGAGTCAGTTTTTCCCGGCCGTTTTCGCCGGCGCCCCTCCGCCACGCGCGCCGCGGCGGAAATGATAGAACAGCGTGCGCGTCTCTTCCTGCTGTTGCGCCTGCTCCCAGGCGCGCAGCAGATCCCGCCAGCTGAGATACCCGACCAGCGCGGAGTCGGCGCGTGATATCACGGGGACATGCGCCGCGTTGGATTTGACCATGCGGGTGATCACACCCTCCAGGTATTCGTCCGGATGCGCCAGCGGCACGGTAGTGCCCACGAGCAATGCGCCGATGACGGACTCCGGCGGCTTGCCCGCGCGCAGCCAGGACTGCACGAGCGGCGGATCGACGACACCGAGCACCCGGCCCTGCTCATCTATCACCGGAAAGCTCGGGTGGCGTGTCGTGGGATCGGCAAGGAAGGCCAGCGTCTGCTCGAGAGTCATGCCGGCCGGCAGGCTCTGCACCTCGCGAGTCATCACCTCGTTCACGGTGGCCAATGCGAACGGATCGACCCGATACTCGCGCAGCAGGTGATGCCCTCTCCTTGCGATCTTTTCCGTCAGGATGGAGCGCCGCAGCAACAGCACCGTGACCAGATGCGAGGTGATGCAGGCGGTCGCAAGCGGCAGCAGCACGTGTGTGTTGCCAGTCACCTCGACCGCGAAGAAGGTGGCCGTGAGCGGCGAACGCATGGTGCCGCCGAGGATGGCTGCCATCGCCAGCAGCGGCCAGAAGCCGCCGCTCGCCGCGGGCAGAGCGGGCGCCAGCATCGCCCCGAGGCCGCCGCCCATGATGAGAAGCGGCGCCAACACGCCGCCCGAGGTGCCTGAGCCGAGCGCCATGGCCCAGATCACCGCCTTGACGACGAGCAGCAGAAGGCCCGCCGCCGGCACCGTGCCGCCCTGCAGCATCTGTGCAATGTCGTGATACCCGAGGCCGAGCGCGTCGGGATCGATCAGACCGCCCACACCGACGACGACACCGCCGATCGCCGGCCACCACATCCAGTGGATGGGGAGCTTCAGGAAGAGATCCTCGCAGGCATAGACGAGGCGCGTCAGCAGGCCTGAGAGCACGCCCGACAGCAGTCCGATCAACACCCAGCAGAAGAGCCCGGCCACCGATGGATCCATGCCGCCGTGGAAGGGAAACAACGGCTGCTGCAGGCCGAGCCACGGCCGCTCCATCGCAGCGGTAATCGCCGCCGCTGCAACCGGAATGAAGCTGCGCGGTGTCCATTCGAAGAGAAGCAGCTCGACCGCGATCATCATCGCGGCGATCGGCGTACCGAACACTGTGGTCATGCCGGCTGCCGCGCCTGCGACCAGCAGCGTCTTGCGCTCGCCGTCCGTCACGGGCAGCGCCTGCCCGATGAGAGAGCCGATCGCGCCGCCGGTCATGATGATCGGACCCTCGGCGCCGAACGGACCGCCCGTGCCGATCGAGATCGCCGACGACAGCGGCTTGAGAATGGCGACCTTGATGTCGAGGCGGCTGCGGCCGAGCAGGATGGCCTCGATGGCTTCCGGAATGCCGTGGCCGCGGATCTTGTCCGTCCCGTACCGCGCCATGAGCCCGATGACGAGGCCTCCGATGACGGGTACTGCTATCGCGGCCGCGCCGAGCGGCGAGGCCCCCAGGGAAAGATGCACGAGCGTCGGGCGCCCGAAGTACGCAATGTTGGTGACGAACCGGATGAGATCGAGCAGGACGAGGCCGGCGATCGCTCCCGCCGTGCCCACCAGGATGGCGATGCCTGAGATGAGCAGGACGCGCGGCCTGGTGGTGAAGTCCCCCAGTCGGCGAACTTCCTCGAGAGCAATACCCAGCAGGCGGCCGTCGCCGCCCTTCAACGCCCCGTCGGCGTCCTCTTTTTGCGCCGGGATCGTCACATCACAGGTCGCGCACAGCTAATCCACAAGCGTTCCACAGCCGCGCCGGAATATGCTCCAGCTCATGCCCTTCAGGCTCCCCATGCGCCGGGGTCGCCGTGGCGACGCCACGGTCCTCGGCACGTATTTTCTCTCAAGCCGCACCGTGCAGGTGCTGCGGACCAGCGACGAGCGCATCGAGTGGACCTGCGATTGCGAGCGGTTCCGCCGCCAAGGTCGGCGCGAAACCCCCCTCTGGTGCAAGCATATCGCGAAAGCGGCCGCGCGACGCTCCCTGGAGCGGCTGACCGCCCGCCGTACCGGCTTGGGCGCCACCGCCGAATCCCAGCTTACGCCTCGATGAGACCGTGACGTATGGCGAGCAGTGTGAGCTCGGACTGGTTCGATACGCCGAGCTTCTGCTTGACGTTGTAGAGATGCGTGCCGACCGTAGAGGGCGAAAGCCGCAGGTCATCGGCGATGCGCTGCACGCTGGCGCCACGCGCCAGGCGGATGAAGACATCGAATTCCCGCTCCGACAGCCGCTGGATGGGCGATGACTCCGTCCCTTCGATGTCCTCGAGCGCCAGCTTCTGCGCGACGCGCGGATCGATGTAGCGCTGCCCCGTACCCACGTCCGTCACCGCCTCGAGCAAGGCGTCGGGCGCGCTGCGCTTCGACAGGAAGCCGAGCGCTCCCTCTCGCAGCGCCCTGCGGGCATGCATTGGGTCATCATGTGCCGACAGGGCGAGCACCCGCGCCTGCGGGTCGTGGGCGCGGATGCGCCGCAGCGCTTCGATTCCGCCCATGCCGGGCATCGCGATATCCATGACGACCACATCGGGTGACAGCTCGATGTAGCGCTGGCAGGCCGCCTCGCCGGATTCAGCCTCGCCGACCACGGTGATATCCGGCCTCGCCTGCAACAGCAGCCGGAAACCGGTGCGCACTACCGCGTGATCATCGACCAGCAGGACACGGATCATGCGCTCACCTGCGGCAGGCCCGTGAGCGGAATCTCAGCCGCGAGGAGCGCGCCCCGACGCTCCTGATTGCGCAGCGTCAGCTTGCCGCCCAATTGACTGACGCGCTCCCCGAGTCCTTGCAGGCCGTAATGTCCCGGACCGGACCATTCGTCCGACAACCCCACGCCATCATCCGTGACCGTCACCGTCAGGGTATGGCGCTCCGCGCGCAACTCGACATCGATGTGGGACGCATGCGCATGGCGTAGAGCGTTGCTCAGCCCTTCCTGCACGACGCGATAAGCAGCGAGTGAAACACCCGAGGCCGGATTGAAGGCCAGGTCATGCCGCAGAGTCAGCACCACGGAAGGGTGCCGTCTCTGCAGGTCGCGCACCAGACCCTCCAGCGCCTCGGACAGGCTCAGGGTATCGAGCGCAGCCGGCGCCAGCCGCGGTATCAGGCCGTGCATGGCATCGTAGAGCCGCGCGGCCTCGTCGGAGATGAGGCGCGCCGCCTCCTGCAGCGACGGTTGGGTCGACTGGCCGACGATCGCCTGCGCGAGACTGCGGATGGCGGTCACCGACTGGCCGAACTCGTCGTGCAGCTCGTGCGCGATCAGGCGCCGCTCCTCGACCAATCGCTGCTCGATCACCACGGGAGCCACCGCCCGCTCGATGATCCAGGACGCCAGGCCATTGACGATCAGGAGCATGATCGCAGCGATGACGAGCAGGCGGGTGACGGCATCCCACCCATCGAGGATGGAGCGTGACGTCTCGGCCTGCACGATGAGCTCGAGGTCCCCGGGGAGGGGAAAGATGTAACGTGGGGCGCTCGGGGCGAGGAGGTGCGCAAACCAGGCCGGCGCATTGCGGCCTGCCTTGTAGGTGGCAGGCGGCGAATGATAGATCACGGTGCCGCCGCGGTAGGTCAGGAGGATGTCGTTGGAGCGCACGTGTCCGAGTTGTGTCAGGAAGCCGACCACGATCTGCGGACCGCCGACGCGCCAGTAGATGTCGACCAGGCGCCCGATGAGCTGAGTGGCCACCTGGTTCGCCGCCTCGATCTCCTCCTGCACGCGCGCCCGGGTGACCTGCACCTCGGCCGCGACCAGGACAATGACCCACACGATCGTCAGGCCGGTGACCACCAAGTGCAGGCGCGTGCGCAGCTTCATCGGCAAAGGCCGGGGCTGAAGAGTTGAGCGCCATCCTAGCAGCACCGGGAAGATTTGCGACTCATGAAAATCATGAGGCACGAATCATGAAGATCCGCTTCCCTGCGCCTGCGCGCCTTGGCGAGGATGAGCCTGCCGGGCCACCCGGCCCGGTTCACGGCAAACGACGGAGGAGCTCGAGATGAAATGGGAAACTCCGCAGGCGATTGACCTTCGCTTCGGCATGGAAATCACGATGTACATCGCGCATCGCTGACCGGGAGCGCGCGGCGCATGTGTCGCGGTGGCGGCGCATGCGCCGCCCGCAAGGCTACCTCTGAATCGCGGATCCCGCTGAATGAAGATTCGCGTCCTCGGATCTGCCGCCGGAGGCGGCTTCCCGCAGTGGAACTGCAACTGCCGCAACTGCGCCGGCCTGCGCAGCGGGACCCTGAGGGCACGCGCGAGGACGCAGTCATCCATAGCCATCCGCGCCGACGAGACGCAGGAAGACGCTGCCGGCGGCGAGGACGCCGCCTCCTGGATATTGGTCAACGCTTCGCCCGATATCCTCGCCCAGCTTCGCGCTCACCCGGACTTTCAGCCCGCGCGCCGGGCCCGTGACACGGCGATTGCCGCGATCGTGCTGGTGGACGGGCAGGTCGATCACACCACCGGTCTCTACATGCTGCGCGAGTCGGCCCGTGCGTGGCCGCTCTGGTGCACCGACGCCGTCTACGCCGACCTCACGCGCGGCAACCCGATCATTGAAGTGCTGTCGCACTACTGCCGGATAGAGCGCAGGCGCATGAGCCTCGGCGGTGCCGGCTTTGCCGTCGACGGGGCACCGGGCGTCCGTTGGCAAGCCCTGCCGATCGCGGGGAAGCCGGCGCCCTACTCCCCCAACCGCGAGTCGCCGGTGCCGGGTGACAACGTGGCGCTCCTCATCACCGACGACCGCTCGGGCAGAACCTTGTTCTACGCTCCCGGCCTCGCTGACATCGACGCGCCGACATGGCAAGCCATGCAATCAGCGGCGTGCGTGTTGGTGGACGGCACCTTCTGGAGTGACGATGAAATGCTGCGGCTCGGCCTGTCGCACAAACGGGCACGCGACATCGGCCACCTCACGCAGAGCGGCCCGGGCGGCATGCTCGAATGGCTCGGTCGGCTGCCCGTTGCCACTCGCAAGGTGCTCATTCACATCAACAACACCAATCCCATCCTCGACGAGGGCTCTGCGGAACGCGCCGAGCTCGGCCGCCGCGGCATCGAAGTCGCCTGGGACGGCATGGAGATCGACGTATGAGCGCAATACCATGGCGTCTGCCGGAGCCCTGGAGCCTCTCGGAGTTCGAGAGTCAACTGCGTGCCAGGGAACGGAGCTATCACATCCATCATCCCTTCAACGTGATGCTGAACTCCGGCCGCGCGCGGCCGGAGCAGATCCGCGGCTGGGTGGCCAACCGGTTCTACTACCAGATCAACATCCCGATCAAGGATGCCGCGATCATGGCCAACTGTGACGATCGCAGCGTGCGGCGCCACTGGGTGCTGCGCATTCTCGATCACGACGGCCATGGCGATGATCCCGGGGGCATCGAATCGTGGCTGCGGCTCGCCGAGGCGGTGGGCCTGGAGCGCTCACGGGTGGAGAGCCTGACCGACCTCCTGCCTGGCGTGCGCTTCGCCGTCGATGCCTACGTAAACTTTGCCCGCCATGCGCCGTGGCACGAGGCTGCGTGCGCCGCGCTTACCGAGCTCTTCGCGCCGCAGATCCACAAACAGCGGCTGGCCGGCTGGCCGGAGCACTATCCATGGATCGACCGCGCCGGGCTGCACTACTTCCAGAGCCGGGTGAGCCTTGCAAATCGCGACGCGGAGCTCGCCCTGGCGACGACCCTCGAGCGGTTTCGCACGCGGGCCGAGCAGGAGCGCGCGCTCGGGATCCTGCAGTTCAAGCTCGATGTGCTCTGGCAGATGAACGACGCCATGGCGCTGAAATACGGCGTGCAATGAACATCGAGGGCACTGCGATGGAAACCATTGACACCACGGCGCGTCCGGCAATCGGGGCGGCCTTCCGGCTGCAGTGGGAGCCGGCGCAGGAGGCGCACGTGCTGCTCTATCCCGAGGGGATGGTGCAGCTCAACAAGAGCGCCGCCGCTATTCTGACGCGCTGCGACGGTGCACGGACGATCGCCGAGATCGTCACGGACCTCGAGCGGACGTACGCCGTCGCGGGACTGATGTCGGATGTCTGCGCGTTCATCACTCTCGCGATAGAGCGCACCTGGCTGGAGCTCCTCCCGTGAGCGAGCCGATTCCCTTGGTCCGGCAGCAAGACGGTGCTGGCGGACAGCCACGGGAGGACTGCGGCCGCCCTGGTCCGCCGCTGTGGCTCCTTCTGGAGCTCACCTATCGCTGTCCGCTGCATTGCGTCTTCTGCTACAACCCGACCGACTTCGGCAGCGTCGGCCGCGAGCTCGAGACCGGCGAGTGGCTGCGCGTCCTGGAAGAGGCGCGGGCGCTGGGATCGGTGCAGCTCGGGCTCTCGGGCGGCGAGCCGCTCGTGCGCGAGGACCTCGAGACCATCGTCGGTGCCGCGCACCGCCTCGGCTTCTATACCAACCTCATCACCTCCGGCGTCGGACTCACGGAGCCGCGCCTGGAGGCGCTGAAGCAAGCCGGGCTGGATCACATCCAGCTCTCCTTCCAGGACAGCACGCGCCGGATGAACGACTTCCTCAGCAGCACCCGGACCTTCGAGCTGAAGTCGCGGGTGGCCGCGCTCATCAAGAAGTATCGATATCCCATGGTCCTCAACGTGGTGCTGCACAGGCTCAACATCGATCACGTGGAGGACATCCTCGGCATGGCCGAAAGCATGGGCGCCGAGTACGTGGAGCTCGCCAACACCCAGTATTACGGCTGGGCCTGGCTGAACCGTGAGCAACTCCTGCCCAGCCGCGCGCAGCTACGCCGCGCGGAGGAGGTTACCGCGCGCTTTCGCGAGCGGGTGGGCTCGCGCATGCGGATTTTCTTCGTGGTGCCCGACTACTTCGCGACGCGGCCGAAGCCCTGCATGAACGGTCTCGGTCGTGTATTCCTCAGCATCGCGCCGGACGGCGTCGCACTGCCCTGCCAGGCCGCGCGGATGCTGCCGGGCCTGACTTTCCCGAGTGTGCGCGAGGCCGGCATCCGCTCGATCTGGTACGACTCGCCCGCATTCAACCGCTACCGCGGCGAGGAGTGGATGAAGGAGCCGTGCCGCAGCTGCCCGGAGCGCGGGCGGGACTTCGGCGGTTGCCGCTGCCAGGCTTATCAGCTCACGGGCGATCCGGCGAATGCCGATCCGGTCTGTGAGCTCTCGCCGCACCACCATCTGGTGACCGAGGCGGTGGCGCGCGCCGAGCACCGGCCGGGGCGCCTTCTCTCCGAGCACCCGCTCATCTTTCGAGACCACCGGCGCGACTGAAGGACCACCGACCGAGGCACCAGGAGGCAACCAGGAGCGGAACGGGGGCATCCGGGTATAGCGGTTGCTCGGTCTCTCCCGTGCGCACACGTGATCAGCACCCGAGGTCGGAGGCCGATGCCGAGCGCAGGGAGCCGGGTCGTGGCCGCAGCGCTCGTACACCGAGCGACATCCCGAAAGCGGGCTGGCGGGACATCCTGCTGCGCGTGTGGCAGAAGATCGGCGACGACAACATCTCCCTGGTCTCGGCCGGCGTCGCTCTCAACACCCTGCTCGCCGTATTCCCCGCCATGGCCGTGCTGGCGTCTATCTATGGGATGTTTGCCTCTCCTGCCGAGGTGGCGACGGAGATCAAGCCGTTCTTCGGCATCCTGCCGCACGATGCTGCCGGCATCATCCAAACTCAGCTGCAGGCGCTCGCTCGCCCACGGGATAACACCCTCGGCATTGCGGCGATCGTCAGCCTCGTCGTGTCGATCTATTACTCGAGCCAGGGCGTCTCGGCGCTCATGTCCGCGACGAATATCGCTTATAGCGAGGGCGAGCGGCGCGGCTTCATCATGCGGCTCGTGGTCGCACTCGGGTTTGCCGTCGGAGCGGTGGTCGGCTTCGTGGTGATGCTGCTGCTCGCCGTAGCCGTGCCTCTCGGGCTGCAGCAACTGCCGCTGCCGCGTTTCGTGGCCTTGGCCGCGCTCGCCCTGCGCTGGATCCTGCTCTGGCTGTTCGCGATCCTGGGACTCGCCCTCGTCTACCGCTACGCTCCATCGCGCGAAAACCCGCAGTGGCGCTGGGTGACCTGGGGCTCGGTGGTGGCAGCTACGCTGTGGCTGCTTTCGAGCTTCCTGTTCTCGCTCTACGTGCGCGACTTCGGCAGCTATGGCAAGACCTACGGCGCGCTGGGCGGCGTGATCGTGCTCCTCATGTGGTTCTACCTGCAGGCCTTCTCGATCGTGATCGGCGCGGAGCTCAACGCCGAAGCGGAGCATCAGACCGCTGTCGACACCACCCGTGGGCCGCCCGCGCCCATGGGTGAGCGCGGCGCATACGTGGCCGACACGCTCGGCCGGTCGCAGCCGTCCAAGAGCAAGTCATGAAGCCTCCAGGGCCCCGTAAAGCCATGGCCGCTCGTATAGAATAAGTGGATGGCAGTACGACCCGTACTCAGAATGGGCGAGCCGCTGCTCAGGCAGGTGGCTGCGCCTGTGTTGCGCTTCGATGCAGAGCTCACTGCGCTCGTCGCCGACATGAACGACACGATGCGCGCCCTGAGCGGCGCCGGACTGGCGGCGCCGCAGATCGGTGTCAGCCTGCGCGTTGTCATCTTCGAGCTGACCTCCAATCCACGCTACCCACATGTCTCGCCGGTGCCCTACACCGTGCTCGTCAATCCCGAGCTGACCCCGCTCGGCGACGAGCAGGAAGAAGGTTGGGAAGGCTGCCTCTCCGTCCCGGGGCTGCGCGGACTGGTGCCGCGCTTCAGGAGGCTGCGATACCGCGGCTTTGACATCGAGGGGACGCCCATCGACCGCACCGTCGAGGGCTTTCACGCCCGGGTCGTGCAGCATGAAGTCGATCACCTCGACGGCATTCTTTATCCGCAGCGCGTGCGCGATCTGCGGAACTTCGGCTTCGAGGAAGCGCTCGCGGGGCGCATGACGCCGATGCCAGACTGACAGCCGGACGGAACTTCGGGGTGAGGAGACGCTCCTAGAGCGGGTAAGGCCGATGCCGGACTGACCAGGCGAATGCCCTGGGAGCGGACGTCGCGGCTGCCGTCGTGCGACCAGCGTGAGTCCTGACCGTGCCCAGCCCCTCCAGCCTCCAACGCTCCCTCCCCATCTGGGCTCTCGGGCTCACACTTGCCTTCCTGGTCGGTGGCGCACTCATGGGTTACTTCAACGCGCGCCGTCTGCTTGCGAACGAGCGGTTGGTGGCGCATACGGACAGTGCGATCGTCGACCTCACCGACCTCCTCTCGGCGCTGCGCGACGCCGAGAGGAGTCAACGGGGCTATCTCCTCACCGCAAGCGAGGCGCACCTACAAGGCTACCGGGACGCCACCGGGCGGATCCACGATGAGATCGCGGCGCTGAGCGGCGAAGTCGGTACGAATCCCGGCCAGCAGGCGCGCCTCGGGGCACTGCGCCGCAAGATCGGCCGGAAGCTCGTGGAACTGGGACGGACGATCTCACTCGCGAATGCCGGCGATCACGCCGCGGCCCTGGCCATAGTGCGCGGCAGCGCCAGCAAAGCGCTCATGGATGGTATTCGCGCCCAAGTGGCCGCGATGCGAAAAGCCGAGCTTGCACGCCTGGACCAGCGTGCCAGTGAGTCGGAGCACGACTCCCGTACTACGATTGCGGCGATCGTAGCGCCGACATTGATCGGTGCCACCTTGCTCGGGCTGGTATTTTTTCTCGGCAACCGCCGCCTGATCGAGCTGGAGGAAGCCGACCGGCAGAAGGACGAGTTCCTCGCGATGCTCGCCCACGAGCTGCGCGGACCCTTGGCGCCGCTGCGCAATGGACTCGATGTCATCGAGCACAGCGACGCGGCCGAGGGGCAGCGGCGGCGAATGTTCGCCCTGATGGAGCGGCAGCTCGAGCAGCTCACCCGCCTCGTGAACGATCTGCTGGACGCCAGCCGCTTCGCCCGGGGCAAAATCGAGCTGCGGATGACGCGCATCGACCTCGGCGCCCTGCTGCACGAGGTAGCCGAGGCCAAACGTCCCCTGATCGAGGCTGCGCGTCTCGAGCTGCGGAGCAGCCTGCCGCCACCGCCGCTCCTCGTCGACGGCGACCCCATGCGGCTGACACAGGTCTTTCGCAACGTGCTCGAGAATGCGTGCAAGTACACCGAGCAGGGAGGCTACATCGAGATCAGCCTCGCGACGGAGCGGGGCCAGGCAGTAGTGCGCGTGAAGGACAGCGGGTCGGGCATCCCGGCGGACAAGCTCGATGCGATCTTCGGGATGTTCGTTCAGGTCAACCGTAGCGTCGCGCGCTCGCAGGGCGGCCTCGGGATCGGCCTTGGGCTCGCCAAACGCCTCCTCCTGTTGCATGGAGGCTCCATTGAGGCCTGCAGTGAAGGGCTCGGGCGCGGCAGCGAATTCGTGATGCGCCTCCCGCTCGCCGCCGCAATACCGGGGCGCGACGTGCCCCGACCCACCGCGGCAGAGGAGCTGAGGCCGACGGCGGACTGACTCGCTCGAGCGGTCGCGCAGATTACCGGACTGGCGCTGATCAGCGGCGCCCGACCGGCATCAGGATCAGCGGGGGGGTCAGCCAGGTACGGAGTTGTTGGCTCCGGGATCGAAGCGCATCGGCTTGGTAACACCCATGCGCGATAGCTCTTTCAGCAGCGCTTCTGCAAGATCCTGATACGCGGCGCGATCGAAAAGCGGCGCCGCCTCCCAATCGTATGCCCAGGGGTGCGCCGTCCGCAGCTTCTCCGGCTCGTTACCATAACGGGGAATGACATGGGCGTGGAGCGCCGGCTCGAGGTTGCCGAGGATGGCGTAGTTGATACGCTCCGCTCCCGTGACCTTGAGCACCGCATCGCCCAGTCGCGCCAGATCCTGCAGGAAGAGATTGCGCTCATGCGCACCGAGCGCGTTGAGACTGGGCACGACGGGATCGGGCAGCAGCAGCGCGTAGCCGCGCAGGAACTGCCGCTCGCCGAAGACCGCCCAACCGGAGAAGAGGCGCGCGAAGACTCGCGGGTCGCGGCCGGCCCTGGCGTCTGCCACCTGCCGGTGAATCGCAGTCTCCGGGGCCGCCTTGGTCTCGCTCTTCATCTCAACACTCGACGCCGAGGCCGCAGAGCGCCCCGACGGTAGTGCCGTAGCCGCCGTGCACGATGCCGTGCCAGCCGCGGCGGTGCGCAGCCTCGATGTTTTCCTTGCGATCGTCTATGAAGACGGTCTCGGCCGGCGCCAGCGAGAAACGCCGCTCGGCTTCGACATAGATACCATCGTGCGGCTTCATCACGCCCGCGATGAAGGAGGGCAGCGCGCCGTGGCCGATGCGGTGCAGCTGATATTCACGCGACAGATGTGTCCAGTGCAGGTCGCCGATGTTGGAAAGAAGATAGACGCGGTAGCGCTCGCTCAGCCGGCGGGCGAGGTCCACCATCGAGGGCTGCAGCTCGAACATGTTCACCCAGCTCGCATGCGCCGCCTCGAGGCTCATGGGCCGCGCCGCCAGCGCCGCGCAGCGCTCGAGCAGTCCGCGGCCATCCATCCGTCCGCACTCATGGTCCTCGAGCGCGATGCGCGCCAGCACGGAGTCGAGATCGGGCGCGTCCGCTCCGTGAGCAGAAAGGAAGTCGAGGAAGGGCTGGTGGTCCAGATGCACGAACACCCAGCCAATGTCGAAGACAACGTTACGAATCAAGCCGCCTCCGTCAGTCTGCAATACTCGGCCATTCTACGGTGTCTCCCACGCAGGCGGTGTGCGGTGACCGGCGATTTGGCGCGACGCATCGACGGGGGCAGTGCCTCGCCGCCGAATGCGGCGGACCACACCACGGCTTTTGCCCGCCGCGCACCGGGGCCGGGCATGGCGCCCGGATCCGCCGCTTCTACAACGGGAACGGCATCACGGTACCGCTGTCGCCAGGTGTGCCATTCACCGCGATCACGGTCGCCTTGGGGAAGAAGTTGAACTCCGATGCGCTGGCCCACGTGTACGCGCCCATGGCCCGGCCGACGATGATGTCTCCCACTTCCAGCTTCGGCAGCAGGAGATTCTCCGCAATGACATCGATGCTATCGCAGGTAGGTCCCGCCAGCACCGAGGGCAGCCGCTCCTCGCTGTCGCGCAACGGCTCGACGGGATAGCGGGCATGGTCGTAGAGCTGCCCGCTGTACGAGCCGTACAGCCCATCATCGAGGTAGTACCACCAGTGGCCTTCGCGGCGCGCGCGTCCCATGACGGAGGCGACACCGATCACGGCGGGTCCTACGATGTAGCGGCCCGGCTCGGCGATCACGCGCACCTTCCTGGGGAGCTTCGCCAACGCCTCGCGCAGCGGCTCGCAGAACCTGCCGATGTCCTGCACCGGCTGCGCGTAGTCGATCGGGAAGCCGCCACCGATGTCCAGCGTGTCGAGCGGCCCGAGTTTTGCCTTGCGCCCGGCAGACATCAGCTTCGCGCACGCGAGGATGGCCTCGACATGCTTCGCCGAATCCACCGCCTGCGAGCCGACATGGAACGACAGGCCACGCACCGTGATGCCGAGCTCGGCCGCGAGGCGAGCCAGTCCCAACGCGTCCTCCGGATCGCAGCCAAACTTGCGCGACAGATCGCACATCGCCCCGGGGCTGCGGAAGGAGACTCGCAGCAGCAGCTCGACCCGGTCGGCGAGCCGCTCGAACTTACGCACCTCATCCGGGTTGTCGACCACGAAAGTGCGCAGACCGAAGTCGATCGCGTTGCGGATGTCCTGCGGACGCTTGATCGGATGGGTGTGAATGCACCTGTCCGGAGTGACACCCAGACGGCGTACCAGGTGCATTTCGCCCGTCGTCGCGAGATCGAGGAACCCGCCTTCGCCCAGCACCGTGCGGACCACCGCCGCGTGCGGCATAGGCTTCAGCGCATAGTGGAGGTCGACACCCGGCAGCGCGGCGCGCAGCTTCCTGTACTGCACCCGCACCCGCTCGCAATCGAGGATGACGAGCGGCGATCCGAACTGGTGAACCAGCCGCCGGACCTCCGCCGGTTGAAAAGGATCGATGTAACGCGCGCGCTGCGATCGGCTCACGGCAGGACAGCCATAGTCCCGCTGTCGTCGTTTTCGCTGACGCTCGAGGCGGCCCGCACCAGGCGGTCGCGGATTGCGATCCAGCGCTCGCCATCCGGCACATCCTGGACCAGGATCCGCTGACAGCCCGCCTTGTCCAGCGTGCGCAGGTTCGCGTACAGGTCGTGTCCGTACTGCTCGGGCCGGCGGCCAGCATTGATCCACGTGACGTACTTGTGCGCTTTCAGCGGCAGCCGCTGCGCCAGCACCGCTACGCGCCGTCCGCCCTCGGAGAGGGCCGCGGCGCGCGCGTCGACCTCACCGGACGGGACGATGGTCATCGGGGTCGTGGGCGCGTAATGCGAAGAAGCGCCGCCTGGAACGCGCGGCGATTCGACGTCCGCGCCGATCAGCAGCTCCCCAATGACCTGTCGGATCTGCGCCGCCGTGATCGCGCCCGGGCGCAGAAGCCTCACGCTTTGTCCCTGGAAAGCGATGATCGTCGATTCCAGCCCAACCTGGCATTCGCCGCCGTCGAGAATGACCTTCACCTGATCGCCGAGCTCCTCGCGCACATGCTCGGCACGAGTCGGCGAGAGCCTGCCGTAGCGGTTGGCCGAGGGAGCCGCGATGCCGCCGCCGAAGGCTGTCAGAAGCTGCTGTGCCATCGGGTGCGAGGGTACGCGGATGGCGACAGTGTCCTGCCCGCCTGTCACGACGTCGTGAACGTTGGTGGCGCGCGGCATCACCATGGTGAAAGGTCCCGGCCAGAAGCGCTCCGCGAGCTTCAGGGCGGCCGCGGGCACTTCGCGTACCCAACGATGCAGGAAGCGCGGACTGTCGAGGTGCACGATCACCGGATGATGGTTCGGCCGGCCTTTGGCCTCGAAGATCTTGCGGACCGCGGCGGGATTTTGCGCGTTGGCGCCGAGGCCGTAGACCGTCTCCGTCGGAAATGCCACGAGCTCGCCGTCGCGCAGTGCTTGCACGGCGGTCTCGATCTCGACCTGGGTAGCTCTGACGACTCGGACCATGATGGTGCGGATTCTAGCAAGCCCAGACCCGTGATCCCGTGATCAGGTCGAGCGTTGCATTTTCACGACAGTTTGGCTCAGTCCAGCGGGTGTCGCGCCCAGCCGTCAGGCGTCCGCAGAAGCTCATAGGCGGGCCAGTAATGCTTGTCGAGCTTCAGGGTGATCACATCCGACGCATTGTTCCAGGTGATCGTCGTGAGCCGCAATGACGAGCGGTCCGCCCGCCCCGCAACCGCCCTGATGAAGGCATCGAGGTCGGGCGTGGGCTGGCCGTCCACCTGCACGATGCGCCGCCCCGGGTAGAGCCCATAGCGGGCCGATGGCGAGCCGTAGGCGAAGAAGTCGACATAAACGCCGACTGGAGGAATGCCCCGCTGCGCTCGCATGGACTGGAACGGCGCCTGCAGCGTCGCGCCTGCCCATTGCACCACTCTCTCGAGGCCGGCCCCGGACAACGCGACCGTAGGCACCGTGAGGGTCTGTTCGCCGCCGCCGCCACCTCTCCAGACCGTCACCTGCACTGCGGTGCGGTCCGCCGTCGCCCGCTCTACTTCCCGGAATTCCGTGACCGTCTTGCCATCGATCGCCAGCACGAGATCGCCCGGCATCAGCAGCGAGACCGCCGGCGAGCCGCCGACCGTGCGTACCACGGTCAGAGCCTGCCGCTCCGTAGGGCTGTGGGCTGCGAGCTTCGCCGTCCACTCCGGCGAGAGGCCCATCTGGCGCGCGCTGGCCAGCGGCTCGGGATCGAGCTCGACATCGAGGGAATGCAGCGCCTGCCCGTTGCGGACGCGATTGACCATATCGGCGACGACATCGATCGGCACGCCGCGCAGCGCCTGGGCGACCCCATTCTCGCTGTCATAGGCAAAGCTCGACCACGTCCCGAGCACATCGCCCCTGGCATCGGTGAGCACGCCGTCGAAGTCGCTCGGCGGATTCACCAGGCCGATGGTCTCGAGGTTGGTATCGCGGAAGCGCATGGTGCGCGAGAGCGGGAGCGACAGCGGATCGATGCTGGCGATCTCCGTGGCCCGCGCATGCATCTGACTGTCGCCGCCGAGCCCCACCACCCAGATCGGCTCACCCGGCATGAGCTTCTCCGGCTTCAGAGTGGCGGACTTCACGGGCGTCGTCCCGATGAGCTTCGGATCGTACGCAACCACTGCGAAGTTATGTACGGGATCCACATAGACGACCCGGCCAGGCACCTGCACGGTACCCGCGAATGTCACCGTGACATCGCCGAGCGAAGCCGGCACGGTGTCCCGGTCGACGACCACCAGGCCGCGCCCTGCGTCCACGATGAGCCCCGTCCCATGGTAATAGTGCTCGGTCACACCCGAGACCGAGTAGGGCATGCTGAAGGTCACCGTCGCAACCGACGGCGCGAGAGCAGTGAGCCGCGGATCCTGATACTTCGGGAAGCCGGTGGAGCTCACCGGATCCGGCTTGGGTGCCGGCCCCGGACTCAGCGGCGTACAGGGCCAGGTGCCCAGGGAGTCGTCACGCGCGCACAGGTCCGCCGGGTACCACAGCCGGTCCATGCGGAAAGAGCCGAGCTCGCTGCCGTTGGGATCGTCGACCGTGGTGAATCGTATGTTGGCGTAATCGCCGTTGCCGAGGCGGTCGAGCGCGCGGCGGAAGTCGGCGAGGTCATCGATGGGCGCCGCATCGATCTGGCTGATCACCGCACCGCGCGGCACACCGGCGCCGCCGAACACATATCCCGGGTTGGCGACGAACACACCGCGCGGCGGCACGTTGAGCTGGCGCGCCTCCTGGTAGGAAAGCGTGTTGACCACCGCATCGCCGAACTGCACGTAGCTGCTCGGCGTGATTGCGGTCAGGTCGCCGACGGGCAGCGTCACCGACACCGGCCTGCCGCCGCGCTCGAGGTCCAACCGGATCTGCCGTCCGACCGAGGCGTCGGCGATCTGCTCGACCGGATCGAACGTGGTCACGTAGCGGCCATCGATCCGCAGCAGGATATCCCCGGGCTGCAGGGCGAGCGCGCTCGGCGTCCCCGGCAACACGCTCGAGACCACCAGCATGCCGGTGCGCTGCGGGAACTGCTTGCGCACCGCGGCCTCGACATCGAGCGGCAGGCCCAGCCGCTCCAGTTCGTCGAAGGGCGCGTAATTGAAGACGGTGTAGAGCGTGCCGCGGGTGACGGGCTTGCCTTCCTGGATGAGCCGCAACGCGCGCTGCACGCGCTCGAGCGGCAGGTAGAAGCTCGATGCGGCGTTATCGGCGCCGCCGGCGTTGAGGGCAACGACGCGGCCCTGGATGTCGATCACCGGCGAGCCTGAGGAGCCCCCGGATGTTCCCGAGGCTGCCTGCAGGTAGAACGTGTTGAAATCGTTGTACTTGCCGAAGCCGTATTCCGGCGCCTCCCGGTCGAGACGGGCGAGCGTGCCGGCGAGGATGGAGAGCTGCTCGCCGGCATTGTTGCCCACCACCCGGATCTCCCTCCCGACCTTGGCGCCGTCGGGATAGAGCGCGAGCGGTTTCGGCTGGATGTAGTGCAGCTTCTTCGGGTCGTAGTGGTAGAAACCGAAGTCGTGCACCGGATCGCGATAGATGGGGTAGAGCTGCACCACCTCGCGGTCGAGGAACACCGCCTCGGCAGTCACCGGGCCCGGCGTCACGACGTGACGGTTGGTCAGGATGATGCCGCGCTTTGCGTCCACGACGAAGCCGGTCGCCTGCGCGGTCTCGTTCCAATCCGTATCGAAGGCGCGGACCTCATCGACGTTGATGGATACCACGCTGCTTGCGATGCGCTCCAAGGTGGCCGCCCAGGTGGGGTTGGCCTCCGCCGCGGCAGCCTGGTGCGCCAGGTGCGCGGCTTCCCGGGTCCCGCCGGGCAACGGCATCCGCGGCGGCCGGACAGGCATCTGTCTCGCCGGCCGCGTCTGCATCGGCGGCCCCGCCGGCGATTGCGGGTTCTGCTCGGCGGCGGCTGGCGATGCCGCGGGGGGCGTCCCTGCGGCGGCGAGACTCAGCGGCGCACAGGCCGCGAGCAGGAGCAGGCTAAGACGTCGGGCGAGTCGCATGAGCTGCGGTTGGCTTCCACGTGAGGTCCAATTGCTTGGCCGCCCGAACGTCATCCAGGCGCCGTACCGGCATGGTATGCGGAGCGCCGGTCACGCGCTCGGGTTCTTTCGCAGCCTCCGCAAGGATCTCGCCCATGGCGGCGACGAAGGCATCGAGCGCCGCCTTGCTCTCGGTTTCCGTCGGCTCGATCAGCAGGCATTCGGGCACCAGGAGGGGAAAGTAAGTCGTCGGGGCATGCATGCCGTGATCGAGCAGCCGCTTGGCGAAGTCCATGGCTGTGACGCCGAGCTCCTTTGCCTGACGCCTGAGAGTGACGATGAGCTCGTGGGTGGCGCGCCGGTCCGGGTAGGCCGCATCGAAGCCCGCGCGGGTCAACTGCGCGAGCAGATAGTTGGCATTGAGCGTGGCGTACTCGCTGACCTTCGCCATCCCCTCCCGACCGAGCATCCGCATGTAGATGTAGGCGCGAAGGAGCACGCCTGCGTTGCCCATGAACCCCGATAGCCGGCCGATCGATTGCGGCACATCGCGCTCTGTCAGCCAGCAGTAGCGCTCGCCGCGGCGTCCAACGATCGGCACCGGCAGGAAGGGCGCCAGGCGCGCGCTGACCCCGACCGGGCCCGCACCGGGCCCGCCGCCGCCGTGCGGCGTGGAAAAGGTCTTGTGCAGGTTGACGTGAATGACATCGAAGGCCATGTCTCCCGGCCGCACTTTGCCGAGAATCGCGTTGAGATTGGCGCCGTCGTAATAGAGAAGCCCGCCGGCTGCGTGCACGGTGCGTGCCACCTCCTCGATCCGCCGCTCGAAGACACCGAGTGTGGACGGGTTGGTGAGCATGATGCCCGCCGTCTTCGGACCGACGACGGCCTTCAGCGCTTCGAGATCGACGTCGCCTTCCGCATTGACCGGTACCTCGCGCACGACACAGCCGCACATCGTGGCGGTGGCGGGATTGGTGCCGTGGGCCGCCTCCGGAACGATGATCTCGTTGCGCTCGAGGTCGCCCCGTGCCCGGTGATAGGCGCGGATCATGGCGACGCCGGCAAATTCGCCCTGGGCACCGGCCATGGGTGTCAGCGACACGGCCTGCATTCCCGTCACCGCCTTCAGCATTTCCTGCAGCTCGTACATGCAGGCGAGGAAGCCCTGCCCCGCGCTTTCCGGCGCCAGCGGATGACGGGCCAGGAACTCCGGCAGCATCGCGTATTGATTGCAGGCCTTCGGGTTGTACTTCATCGTGCACGACCCGAGCGGGTAGAAGTGCGTGTCGATGGAGAAGTTGAGCTGCGACAGGCGCGTGAAGTGCCGCACCGTCTCGAGCTCGCTCACCTCGGGCAGCAGGGGCCGCGTGGTGCGCCGCAGCTTCGCCGGGAGGTCGTCGCAGGCGGCCGCTCCGGAATCGCGCGGCCACTGGTCCTCGGCACCGCGGCCGCGGACGGAATACTCGAAGATGGGTTTTTCCAGTCGGTTGGACATGATGTTGCTGCCTCAGGCCGCGCGCGCTTCGCGCAGACACTCGGCGAGCGCGTTGGCATAGCGCTCGATGTCGGCGGATGTCTTGGTCTCGGTCGCACAGACGAGGAGCGCGGGGCCGAGCTCGGGATAGTGCTCGGAGAGATCCAATCCCCCCAGGATCCCGCGCGCGGTGAGCTTCTCCAGCACGGGCGCCGCCGGACGATCGAGCGCGATGGCCTCCTCGTGGAAGGCCGGCCCGCGGAAGAGGCGCCGCACGCCCGGAACGCGGATGAGCGCGCCGACGAGCTCGCGCGTGCGCGCATGTGATGCGGCGGCGACCCGCTCGAGGCCCGCAGGCCCCATGAGCGAGAGGTAGACCGTGGCGGCGGTCACCAGCAGCCCCTGGTTGGTGCAGATGTTGGAAGTTGCCTTGGCGCGGCGGATGTGCTGCTCGCGGGCCTGTAGCGTCAGCGTGAAGCCGGCGCGGCCGGCGGCATCGAGCGTACGCCCGACGATGCGTCCCGGCATCTGGCGTACGTGCTCCATGCGCGCGGTCATGAACCCGAAATAGGGGCCGCCCGAGGAGAGCGGCACGCCGAGCGGCTGGCCGTCGCCGACCGCGATATCCGCACCCTTGGTCCCCCACTGACCTGGAGGCTTCAGGAGCGCGAGCGAGGTGGGATTCACCACCGCGACGACCAGGATGTTGCGCGCATGCGCCCAATCGCAGAGCGTATCGACATCCTCCAGCCGCCCGAAGAAGTTGGGCTGCTGGATGACGATGGCGGTGACGTCCTGGCCGTCGTAGCGGGCGAGCGCGCCGGGAGGAATGCAACCCTCTTCCGTGCAGTAAGGCAGCTCCTCGAACACGAGCCCTTGATTGCCGGCGACGGCGGCCGCTGTTCGGCGGTAAAGCGGATTGACGGTGGTAGGCACGAGGATCCGCTGCGAGCGCGACCGGCGGTTGGCGCGCACCGCCATCAGGCACGCCTCTCCCACGCCGCTTGCGCCGTCGTACAGGGAAGCGTTCGAGACCTCCAGGCCCGTCAGGCTCGCCATCATCGTCTGGTATTCGTAAAGGAGCTGCAGCGTGCCCTGGCTCGCCTCCGCCTGATAAGGCGTGTAGGCGCTGTAGAACTCGCCGCGCGTGGCGATCGCCCACACGGCCGCGGGGATATGGTGCTCATACGCGCCTGCGCCGATGAAGCAGAGCGGGCGGCCGTCGAGGCGTGCGCGCTCGCTCATGAGCCGCCCGATTTCCATTTCGCTCGCGGCTTCCGGCACCCCGGACAGGGCGGCCAGACGCAGGCTGGCCGGGATCTCGTCGAAGAGCTGCTCGATGCTGCCGACCCCGATGGCCGCGAGCATCGACTCGACATCCTCGCGGGTGTGAGGGATGAAGGCCATCAGCCGCCCTCCTCCGCGATCAGCTTCTGGTACTCCTCGGCACTCATGAGTGCTGCGGTCGGGGCACCACCGGCGGGCCGCAACCGCATCAGCCAGCCCTTGCCGTATGCGTCGGAGTTGATGACCTCCGGCGCCGCGGCGAGCGCGGGATTGCTGGCCGTCACCTCACCTGCGATGGGGGAGTAGACGTCGGACGCGGCCTTGACCGACTCCACGACGGCGAACGGCTCACCCGCCGAAAGCTTGCGCCCGGCCTCGGGCACTTCCGCGAACACCAGATCGCCGAGGGCATGCTGCGCGTGGTCGGTGATGCCGACCTCCACCGTGCCGTCGGAGAGGGTCCGCACCCATTCGTGCGTCTTCGTGTACTTCAGATCGGTAGGAACGTTGCTCATGCGGCGCTCCGGCTCTTGAACTCAGGCTGTGGGGATGGACGAGGGTTGGGAATCGAAGGCAGTGCGCTTACGACACCAGCGCCTTGCCGTTGCGGACGAACGGCGGCCGCACGACGCGCGCGTCGTGCAGCTTGCCACGGATATCGACCTGTACGTCGGCGCCAGCCGCGACCGGCACACGGGCGAGAGCGACCGAGCGCTCCAGGGTAGGGGAAAAGGTGCCGCTGGTGATCTCGCCTTCCCTCTGGCCTTCACCGGCATCGGCTACGACTACCTTCTGGTGCGAGCGCAGTACGCCGCGCCCCTCGAGCAGCAGGCCCACGAGCTTGCGCTGCGGCCCGCGCGCGCGAATCGCCTCGAGCGCCTCGCGGCCGATGAAGGCCCGTTCGCGCGGCTCGAGCGCCACCGTCCAGCCGAGGCCGGACTCGAAGGGATGGGTGCTCTCGTCCATGTCGCTGCCGTAGAGGTTCATGCCGGCTTCGAGCCGCAGCGTGTCGCGGGCGCCGAGCCCGCAAGAGGCGACGCCGGCGGAATTCAACGCCATCCACACCCGCTCCGCTTCCGTTGCAGGCAACATGACCTCGAAACCGTCTTCACCCGTGTAACCCGTGCGCGCGACGAACCAACCTTCTATCTCGCGTCCAAAAAACGGCTTGAGAGCAAGCGCGGCCGCGGCGCCCGCAGGTGACAGGAGGCCTGCCGCCTTGGCGCGTGCTTCCGGGCCTTGGACAGCGAGCATGGCGAGATCGGTACGCTCGGTGAGCTGGACGCCGAATGCCACTGCATGTTGACGCATCCACGCCAGGTCTTTGTCGCGCGTACCGGCGTTGACCACCGTACGGAACCACGACTCGTCGAGGAAATACACGATGAGATCGTCGATGACGCCGCCCGTCTCGTTCAGCATGCAGCCGTAGAGCGCCTTGCCGGGCGCCTTCAGCTTGCCGACGTCGTTGGCGAGCAGTCTTTGGAGGAAAGGTCTCACCCGCGCGCCTTTCAGGTCGACGACGCACATGTGCGAGACGTCGAAGACGCCGGCGGCGCGACGCACGGCATGATGCTCCGCGATCTGCGAGCCGTACTGCAGCGGCATGTCCCAGCCGCCGAAGTCGACGATTCTGGCGCCGAGCTTCTGATGCAGGTCGAACAGCGGGGTTCTACGTGTCACAGGTGCTCCGGAATCCAATAGCGAACGGCAGGCGTAGGATGCCTCTGCCGCCCTCTGTCCGGTGACCTGAGAGATCGGGCGCCGACGGCGCCGCTCCCCTTCGGTGGGTGG
>Ga0134128_10000195_pt1 | contig 85125 bp, 97 predicted proteins | sample KB31754_FD_96462 | JGI IMG/M metagenome (GOLD analysis project Ga0134128, IMG submission 96462) | Terrestrial soil microbial communities with excess Nitrogen fertilizer from Kellogg Biological Station, Michigan, USA - KB3-175-4 | ecosystem: Environmental > Terrestrial > Soil > Unclassified ... | reverse complement strand
CCTCGCGCCCCCGACTGCCCCACCAACAACGTTCGCATTTCGTTACCCGCCAAAAACCTCGATGGATGGCCCACCGAATGTCCCAGCTCCCCCAACTCAGCGCACTAGCGGCGTAAGTGCGGCGCACGCAATAGCATTTTTTGTGCACAGAGGATGCACGCCAAAACCGTCATCCACCGGCTGTTGCGTCAGCGCCGCCGAAAGCGGGCAGCAAAGAAGCCGTCGAGCGTGCCCCGGGCACTCCCCGGCGCAACCATTCCAGGATGGGTACGCAGCTCGCCGGCACCCGAAATCGCGCCTGGAAAGATCGCAAATTTCTGTGGATCGATCGGCATTGGTTCGAGAGCCGGCAGGTTGTCGCGAACCCACTGTGCCTGCGCCTCACCCTCCTCGACTTCGAGTGAGCAGACGCAATAGACCAGAACGCCATCCGGCTTCAGGCACTCGGCGGCGTTGGCAATCAGCCGCCGCTGCAGCGCCACGCGGCCGGAAAGGTCGGCGCCACGTTGCCAGGTGACCTCTGGATGACGGCGAAACGTGCCGGTAGCCGAACATGGCGCATCGAGCAGGACCGCATCGAACTTTTCGTCCGTCGTGAACGAGGCGGCGTCGGCTTCGACCACCTCGGCGGTGTAGCCGAGACGGCTGAGATTGCCTTCGAGCCGTTTCACCCGCTCGGCATCGTTGTCGAGCGAGGTGACCTCGTAACCGGCCGTGATGAGTTGCGCGGTCTTGCCGCCCGGTGCGGCGCAAAGATCGAGCACGCGCGAGCCCGGCGGCAGATCGATCAGCCGAGCCGGTAGGCTGGCGGCAAAATCCTGTACCCACCATTTACCTTCCGCATAGCCGGCCAGAGCCTCGACCGGCCGGTCGCGGGAATCGATCCGCACCATATCGTCGCCAAGCGGGACGCCGCCGACAGCTTCGATGAGCGCCGCATCCGGTTCCTTGAGCACGATATCCAGCGGCACGGGTTGCAGCAGCGCTTCGGCGAAACCGCCGATATTTTCCGCGCCATAGGTGGCCGCCCAGCTCTGGCGCAGCAGATCGGGAAACAGCAGTTCCGCCGGCGCCTGCCGTAAGCTTTCCGCCTCCGTCTGCGCCCGGCGCAGCACCGCATTGGCGAGCTTGGCCAGATGGGCGGCGCGCTGGTCGCGCTTCAGCGCCTCGACGGCGAGGAAAATCGCGCTGTGGGCGCCGATTTCCGGGAGGTAAAGCAATTGGGTCAGTGCCAATCGCAGCACGGCTTCAAAGCTACCGCTCTTTTTCGGCAGGCCGCGCTCCAGCAGATAGGGCAGCATCAGGTTGAGATGACCGTGCCGCCGAAGCGCCATGGTGACCAGCCGGTTGGCCAAGGCCCGATCGCGACCATCCGCCAATTCGTTCGCGGCAAACGGCGAAAAATGCGAGCCACCCAGCACCTGGCTGAGGCGCTCGGCGGCGGCGAGCCGGAGCGCGAGCCCGGGCGGATTGCTTGCTGTTGCTATTGCGATTGCCCCCAGGGACCACGACTGGCGCCGGACTCGGCCAGCTGGCCGGTCGCCGGTACGCGCCACCCATTACGCACGGAATCGTCCGGTGTCGAGTTGCCCCAGGGCGATGGGGCTGCCGTCTGCCTTGGCCCGCTGCCGCCCATTTCGCCGGCAATGCGCTGCAATTCGGCAATGCGGTTTTCTGTATCGGGGTGCGTCGAGAACAGATTGTCCATGCGGACGCCCGACAGCGGATTGATGATATACATATGCGCCATCGCCGGATTCTGCTCGGCGGCCAAATTCGGCACGGCCTGCGAAGCAGCCGAAATCTTGCGCAGCGCCGAGGCCAGCGCCAGCGGATCGCCCGAAATCTCGGCGCCGCCGCGATCGGCCTCGTATTCACGCGTCCGGCTGACCGCCATCTGCACCACTACGGCAGCCAGCGGCGCCACGATCATGGCGATGAGCGCGCCCGCGCCACCGAAAGGCGAATTGTTGCTGCGGCCGCCAAAGAAGAAACCGAACTGCGCGAGCATGCCGATGGCGCCGGCAAAGGTCGCCGTGATCGTCATGGTCAGCGTATCGCGATGTTTGATATGGGCCAGTTCGTGCGCGATGACGCCCGCCAGCTCCCGTGGCTCAAGCCGCTGCAGCAGGCCTTCCGACACGGCAACAGCGGCATTCTGTGGATCGCGGCCGGTGGCAAAGGCATTCGGCTGTTGCGAGTGGATCAGATAGACCCGCGGTGTCGGCAGCCCGGCATTGCGCGCCAGCCGTTCGACCATCGCGTAAAGATCGGGCGCCCGCCGGGGATCGACCTCCTCAGCATTCTGCATCGACAGCACCAGCTTGTCGGCATTCCAGTAGCCGATGAAATTGGTGACCACTGCGATGCCGAAGGCAATCACCATGCCGCCAGTGCCGCCGACGAGATAGCCGACGGCCATGAAGATCGCGGTCAGCGCCGCCAGCAGCAGCCCGGTACGCAGCGTGTTGAACATTGGCTACCTGTTGCAAAGGTTGCGTTGGCAATAAGGATGGGGTTTGCTCGACTGCCCCGCAATAGGACTTGCGAAACTGTAATATGCCAGCGAACGACCCCGATCAGCCGCAAAAGACTCCGATATCGGCCATCAAATCACTATCACCAGCCGCGCAACGCGCTTTGGCCGAAGCAGAGGCCCGCCGAGCCGCGATCGACGCTGGAACCGTCGCCCTGCCCGCCGAAAAAGGCGGCCGCGGCGGCCTCGACCCCATTCGCTACGGCGACTGGGAAATCAAAGGCCTGACAGCAGATTTTTAAGCCGCCGATTTGCGGATATCCGATCGATGATCTACATTAGCATACAATGTAGCCGATGGAGGTTGTCATGAAGATATCGAAGTGGGGCAACAGCCTTGCTGTGCGCCTGCCCAGCGCGGTGACAGATCGCCTTAACCTCAAGGAGGGCGACGAGATCGATGTTTCGATCGACGAATCCGGCCGCGCCGAGTTGGTCCGCAGGCTGACGAAGGAAGATCAGATCGCCGAAGCGATGGAGCGATTGAAGAAATTCCGCGGCCGAATTCCGGCGGACTTCAAGTTCGACCGGGAAGAGGCGCATGCCCGAAAATAGATTCTTCGACACTAACGTGCTGGTCTATATGGCCAGTGCGAATGAACCGAAAGCGGACCGTGCCAGCGAGTTGGTCGGGCAAACCGGCTTTGTCAGCGTTCAGGTTCTGAACGAGTTTTCCAGCGTGGCGCGACGGAAGCTGCGGTGGGACTGGGGCGATATCCGCGAGTTCGTGGCTGACGTCCTGGTGCCGGTTGAAGCATGCCAAGTGTCGCTCACGACGCACAATCTCGGATTGAGTCTGGCCGAGCGCCACGGCCTGCACATCTACGACGCCATGATCGTGGCCGCCGCGCTTGAGGCCGATTGTGACACGCTCTATTCCGAGGACATGCACGCCGGCCTTGTCGTCGACGACCGGCTCAGGATCGTCAATCCTTTCGCCTGACCGGCGCTACCACTTTACCCCACGCCATATTGCGCTATGCATTCCTTCCCGGCCCAAGAGGATGGTGCCGTTCTTCGGATAGGGAGTGCGTTTCGTGAAATACCGCCATCTCGGCCGTTCCGGCCTTCTGGTCTCGCGCCTGTGCCTCGGCACAATGACTTTTGGCAACGGGCAATGGGGCTGTGACCAGCCGACGTCAAACGCCATCGTGCGGCGCTTCATCGAGGGCGGCGGCAATTTCATCGACACGGCGGATAGCTACAGCGCCGGCGAGTCCGAAAAGATGCTCGGTGTCGCCCTCAAGGACCACACTCGCAACGATCTCGTGATCGCCACCAAGTGCTGGTTCCCAAGCGGCAAGGCGCCGACCAATCGTGGCCTGTCGCGAAAGCACATCGTCGAGTCCTGCGAGAACAGCCTGAAACGGCTCGATATGGATTACATCGATCTCTACCAGTTCCACGGGCCCGACCCCTACACGCCAATCGAGGAATCGCTGCGCGCCGCCGACGACCTGATTCGGGCGGGAAAAGTCCGCTACCTCGGCTGCTCGAACTTTTATGCCTGGCAGATCGCCAAGACTAACGGCGCGGCCGCGCTGAAGAGATTTGAGCCGCTGGTCTCGGCGCAGCATCTCTACAACCTCGTGCGCCGCGACATCGAACGCGAAATCCTGCCCGCCTGCGACGATCAGGGCTTGGCGATGATCTGCTGGAGCCCGCTCGCCGCCGGTATGCTCTCCGGCAAATACCGGGGCGAGGAAAAGCCTGACGCCACCTCCCGCATCGGCATTCAGGCGGCAATCACGCTGCCGCGCTACTGGTTTGAGGATTCGCTGAAACTCATCGATCTCGTTGTCGAGATCGCTGGCCGCATCGGCAAAACCCCGAGCCAGGTGGCGCTGAGCTGGTTGCTCGGCGACCCTCGAGTTACCGCCGCCATCATCGGCGCACGGCGCGAGGACCAGGTGGCCGAAAACCTCATCTCGGGCGACTTCGACTTGCCGACGGACATTCGCCAGGAACTCACCGACGCCATGCCACTGAAGCTTGGCTATCCGTATGAGTGGATGGCCACCAACCTGCCGGGTACCTTCGGTGATAGCGCCGACGTACCGCCGCGCCACCTCATGCGGCTACCGGAATAGTTGGCGGATCGAGCGCACGAATGTTGAAGGCACAGGCAATCGTAACGACCTCATGGTGAGCCTGTCGAACCACGAGGTCGCGGGCATAGACGCCTGCGGCCCAACCTTCGACAAGCTCAGGATGAGGCGGCGCTTGCGGCGACTAGACGAATCTCGCCAGTCTTAAAGCCCGCCCATCTTCAAAATCAGCGCCCATTCGTCGTCGCTGACCGGCCCGACCGAGAGGCGCGACAGTTTTACCAGCGCCATATTGGCCAGCGCCGGTGTGGTCTTGACGGCTTCGAGCGTCACCGGCTTCGGCAGCTTTTTGACCGCTACCACGTCAACGCATTCCCAGACGATCTTGCCGTTATCATTCGGCTCGGCGGTCGAATCCGGGTGGGCGAGCTTCACGACCTTGGCGATGCCGACGATTTCCTTCCCTTGCACCGAGTGGTAGATAAAGACCTCTTCGCCGAGCTTCATTGCCTTCATATTGTTGCGCGCTGTGTAGTTGCGCACGCCGTGCCATTCCTCGAATTTCTTCTTGGCGATGTCGTCGTAGGAGAGGACATCGGGCTCGGTCTTCATCAGCCAATGCGCCATCACTGCCCCCGCTTGTCAGGATTGTTGATGCCCCAGCTCCAGCGGGTGATTTCGTGGCTCTGGAACACGCCGCGGACAACGAATGGATCGGCCTCGAACAGCTTCGTCGCCTCTGCGAGGTTCGCCGCTTCGATCACCACCCAACTACCCATCGCGTTGCCTTCTTCGGTCTGGAACGGCCCCGCCATCACCAGCCTTTGCCCGAGCGTCTCGAGATGTTTCAAATGCTCGGGCCGCACCGCGAGGCGATGCTCCAATCCGTTCGCCTTGTCCTTGGCGATCATGGCGTAAAGCGGCAATCATTCCTCCCGTTTGAGCGGCCGCGACATCAGTCCCGCGACGATCTGATCGATATGCATACGGCCCGCCAGCAACAGATTTACCGCATCGATAAGCGGCGCGTCGATGCCCAGTCTCTGCGCCAGCTGCTGGGCGGCGGGCGCGGTAAACACCCCCTCGACCAGCACCGCACTTTCGACTTGCGGCGCCGCGTTGATCACGCCGCTGCCGAGCGCCACCCCGGCGCGATAGTTGCGCGACTGGGTCGACGTGCAGGAGAGCGTAAGATCGCCGAGCCCGGCGAGGCCGGTAAGCGTCGGCGCCTGCCCGCCCATCGCCACCACGAGGCGTGTCAGTTCCGCGAAGGCGCGCGCCAGAAGACCCGCGCGGGCGGAAGCGCCGAGACCGGCGCCCTCAACCGCGCCGCAGGCGAGCGCGTAAACGTTCTTTAGCCCGCCGGCCAGTTCGACGCCGATCACATCGCCGGCGGCATAGAGACGAAAACCCGGCCCGACGAGCGCCGCCGCCAGCGCATCGGTCAACTCGGCATCATCGCCGGCCAGCGTTACCGCCGTCGGCCGGCCGGCCGCGACATCCTCCGCAAAACTCGGGCCGGAAAGCACGAACGGAATTGCCTTCGGGGCCAGCTCCGCCAGAATCTCGCTCTGCCGCTTGAGCGTGCCGCGCTCGAGGCCTTTAGCCGAAAGGATGACGGGTTTGCCCGCGAGCGTCGCCGCGCCTACCGCCGTCAATGCGGCGCGGGTCGCCTGTGCGGGCACGGCGAAGATGACAAAGTCGGCTGTGGCGTTGAAGACGGTCGACGCCCCGATCCGCTCCGACAGGCCCAGCCGGCCGAGATGCTCGGCATTGGTATGGTGCTCGTTGATCTCGCTGACGACTGCCGGATCGCGCCCGACGACCAGCACGTCGCGCCCGGCGAGGGCTGCTGCCTGCGCCAGCGCCGTGCCCCAGGCGCCGGCCCCGACAATGGCAACCCGCTCAAGCCGCATCGCGCTTCATGCCCGGCGTATCGAGCGGCCAGCGCGGCCGCGCCGCAAAATCGAGCCCATCCGTCGCCCCAAGCGCCAACCTTTCGGCGCCCGCCCATGCCACCATCGCGCCATTGTCGGTGCAAAGCGCCGGGGGCGGGATGACGAGTTTTGTTCCCGTGTCGTCGGCAACCTGCCTGAGCGCCGCACCGATGCTGCGGTTGGCGGCGACGCCACCCGCCACGACAAGCTGCGGCGCGACGTCGGGCAGCGTAGCCCTGAACCGCGCTAGCGCCTGTCCCGCCCGAACGGCCACAATCTCGGTCACCGCCGCCTGAAAACTAGCGCAGATATCGGCAACATCGCGGTCCGAAAGCGGCGCGATCTCCTCGGCGGCAAGCCGCACGGCCGTCTTGAGGCCGGAGAACGAAAAATCGAGCCGCTCCTCCTTGAGCAGCGGCCGCGGAAACTTGAACCGTTTCGGATCGCCCGCCGCCGCCAGACGCTCGACGGCTGGTCCTCCCGGCACGCCCAGCGCCAGCAGTTTCGCCACCTTGTCGAAAGCCTCGCCCAGCGCATCGTCGATCGTCGAGCCCCAGCGCTCGTAGTCGCCAACACCCCTGACCAGCACGAATTGGCTGTGGCCACCCGAAACCAGCAGCATGAGGTAAGGAAACTCCACGCCATCGGTGAGCCGGGCGGTCAGCGCGTGCGCTTCGAGATGGTTTACCGCGATCAGCGGCTTGTTCAGCGCCGCCGCCAGCGCCTTGGCCGTGGTGAGCCCGACCAGCACGCCGCCGATCAGGCCCGGCCCCGCGGTCGCCGCAATAGCATCGACATCGGCCAATTGCACGCCGGCCTCGGCGCTGGCCCGCCGGATGATGCCGTCGAGATAGCTGACATGCGCCCGCGCTGCCAATTCGGGCACCACGCCGCCATAGGGCGCGTGCTCTTCGAGCTGGCTGCGCACGATATTGCTTAAAATTTCGCCCCGCCCGCCCGCGTCCCATGAAACGATCGCGGCCGCGGTCTCGTCGCAGCTTGTCTCGATTCCCAAAACTCTCATGCGCGCTTGCCGGGGTTTCCTGACTGGTCTAAGCCGTGCCGGACTACAGAGGAATGCCAGAGATTGCAACGAACAGGCGCCGCTACAACCCCTTTGCTGCGTATCGGCACACGCGGCTCGCCGCTGGCACTGAAGCAGGCCGAGGAGGTCCGCGCCAAGCTGGCGGCGGCACACGATATCGTTGCCGACGATATTGAGATCGTGGTGATTTCGACCGGCGGCGACCGCGTGCAGGACCGCTCGCTGACCGAACTTGGCGGCAAGGGCATGTTCACCAAGGAGATCGAACAGGCGCTGTTTTCCGGCGCCATCGACCTCGGTGTGCACTCCTCCAAGGACGTCGCCGCCACCCTGCCGGACGGCCTGATGCTGGCAGCATTCCTTGAGCGCGCCGATGTGCGCGACGCTTTCGTCTCGCTGAGTGCAAATTCGCTCGAAGCGCTCCCGCAGGGCGCACGCATGGGCACTTCATCGCTGCGGCGTGCGGCGCAGATGCAGCGATCCCGGCCCGATCTGGAAATTGTCCCCTTCCGCGGCAATGTCGACACGAGACTCGAAAAGCTGGCGCGCGGCGTGGCCGATGCGACTCTGCTTGCCGCCGCGGGCCTGAGCCGCCTCAACCGGCTCGATCGCGTCACCACCTTCCTTGACCCCAAAAAATTCCCGCCCTGCCCGGCACAGGGCGCCATCGGCATCGAAGTCCGCGAAAACGATCGGCGCGCACTCGACCTGATCGCCCCCCTCGATCATGCGGTCACTACGGCCGGCGTCACGGCCGAGCGGGCTTTTCTGCGCGAGCTCGACGGCTCCTGCCGCACCCCGATCGGCGCCTACACCGAACAGCAGAACGGCATGCTGACACTGCATGGTGAAATTCTCTCGCCGGATGGAAAGCTCTGCTTTTCCGGCCAGATCGGCGGCCCTTCGGCGAAGGCCGACGATCTCGGCACTGAGCTCGGCAAAAGCCTCATTGCTGATGCAGGTGCCGATTTCCTGAAACTGTTCGCTGCCTGAAATGCTGAAAATGCTGGTGACACGGGCCGCTGCCGACGCCCGCGACACCATCGCCCGGCTCGATGCGCTGGGCATCGAGGGTGTTGCCGCGCCGCTGCTCGATTGCGTGCCGCTCCACACCAGCCTGCCGGACCCAAAAGGCTTCGCCGCGCTTGCGCTGACCAGCGCCAACGCCCTCCGCATGCTCGACGAGCGCCGGGCCCTCACGCCGTTTCTCGGCCTGAAGGCGTTCGCGGTGGGGGATCGCACGGCTGCCGCCGCCCGCGAGCACGGCTTCGCCGATGTCGTATCGAGCGGCGGCACGCTGTCGCACCTCGTGAAGGAAATCGCCGCCGCCAAGCTGCAGGGCCCGGTATTTTATCCGGCTGCACGGCATCAGGCGGGTGATCTGGCCCGCGAACTGGCGCCATTCGGCATCATGGCGGTTACGGCCCGGGTCTATGAGATGCGCGCGGCAACTGCCCTGCCACCCGAAATTGCCGACGGGCTAGCCACGCACCGCTTCGCCGCGGCGCTGCACTATTCGCGCCGCACGGCCGAAATCTTCGCGTCGCTGGTTGAGCCGCTCGGGCAACCCCTGCGCACGCAGCTCCAGATGCTCTGCCTTTCCGAGCAGGTGGCCGAGCCGCTGGTGGCCGCGCACTTTGTCCGCATCGGGCTCGCCGATCAGCCGAGCGAGGAAGCGATGATGGCGCTGGCGCTGTCTTTTGCCCGCGACCAAAACACGTCATGATGGACGCCTCGCGGCGGAATCGGCGGCAAGGAATCGATTGATGGCAGAACGCAAATCCGGACCGGTAAAGCCGCCAATCATCGATTTGACGGCGCGTCCGGCCGATTCCGCTAAGCCGGAGACCGCGGCGGAGCCGATCGGCCAGCCAGTAGAGGCCGCCCAGGAGACGCCGCTGCCACCCGAGCTAGAACCACTACGCGAGCCCGATCCGCCCAAACCGGCTGATCCCCCGCCAATATCCCCGCCGCCGCGCGCGGCGGGCTCGCCCTGGCCTCCCGCCGCCGCCGGGGCCATCGCCGGCGCCGTCATTGCCATCGCCGTCTGCTACGGCCTTGCCTATTCCGGCCTCTGGCCATCGGCCGGCGAGACCGGCGCCCGCATCGACCAGTTGCAGGCCCGCCTGGCCGGCACGGAAAAGTCCGAAGCGGCAAGCACCACCTTGCTCGCCGCCCTCAACACCCATGTCGGCACACTCGAAACCGATTTCGCTGCCAAGCTGAGCGCCGGACCGGGCGCGCTGACGGCGATGCAGCAGAGCCTCGACAAACTGCAGCAGGAAAAGCCCGCCTCCGTCGACCTGTCGCCACTCGAAGCGCAGGTGAAGACGCTGTCGGCGCGGGTCGATGCAGTGGCCGCCGGCGCTTCCTCGGCCGACGCGGGTGCACTCGCCGCCAACCTCTCGACCGTGCAGCGAAGCGTCACCGATCTGGCCACGAAGCTCGCCGCGCTTGATACGCGCGCCAGCGCCACCGACACATCGATCACCAGCCTCAAGGGTGAACTCGACACGGCGAAAGCCGCCATCGAACAGGCAGCGACTGCACCATCGCCCAAAACCATCGCCTCGGCCATGCAGCTACCGCTGCTAATTTCGGCCCTCGAAGCCGACTTCGCTGCCGGCCGGCCCTATGCCGCAGACCTGAACACCCTAACCGCTGCTGTGCCCGAGGCCCACGTGCCGGCCGCTGTCACCGACGCCGCCGCGGCTGGCCTCCCCGCACCCGACCAACTGGCGCAGCAGTTCGAAGCCGCCATGCCGGCCATGTTGGGGGCCCGGCCCGCCGGCACCGATTCGAGCTGGCAGGGGCAGATGTCCGATTGGGTGAAAAACATGCTGGCGCTGCGGCCGCAAGGCGCGGTCAGCGGCGACGGGCCCGATGCGGTCCTGTCGCGGCTCGACGCGGCGGTAACCCGCCACGATTTCGCGGGCGCCACGACCCTCCTCGGCCAGTTGCCCCAGCCAATGCAGCAGGCCGCCGGCGATACCGCCAAGCAGATCGGCGCCTTGGCGGACGCCGACAACTTTGTCGCCGGCCTGCGCAAAACCGCCCTGGCCCTGGCAGCCGGGGTGCAGCAATGATCCGGCTCGCTTCCTGGATTGTCTTCAGCCTCGCCGTCGCCGCTCTTGTGGCGTGGCTCATCAGCTTGCCCGGCACCATGACTATCGAGGCCGGCGGCTTCATCGCCCAGCCGCGCCTTGGCGTCGCCATCGCTCTGCTGCTCACCCTAATCGTCATCGTCATTTTCCTCTGGGCCATCATCCGCCGTATCCTGTCGGCGCCGCGGGTCATGGCACGCCGTGGCCGCGAAAAACGCCGCGAGCGCGGCATCACCGCCCTCTCCGAGGCGGTGATCGCGCTGCACGCGGGCGAGCCCAGCCTTGCCCGCGACCTGGCGCGCGAAGCCCGCCAACATCTTTCGACCAACGCCGCCGCGCAATTGCTCGAAGCCCGCGCCCATCTGGCGCTCGGGGACATGACGGCCGCCCGCGAGCACTATCGCGCCCTCATCGGCAATCCGCGGACGGCGATGGCGGCGCTTTCGGGCCTCCACGAACAGGCGCGCACGCAAGGCCGCCACGCCGCGGCGCTGACTTTCGCCCAAAAAGCCGCGGCGTTGCAGCCGAACACCGCCTGGGCCGCAACCGCCGTCTTCGACGATTTCATCCGCAAGGGCGCCTGGGCGGCAGCGTTGAAAATGACCGCCGATGCCCCGGCCACCGGCAAGGACGAAAAGGCGCAAAAGCGGCATCGGCAAGCAGTGCTCGAAACGGCCCTCGCCCGCGAGCTTGAGCCGACTGACCCCACCGGCGCGCTCGAACACGCGATGGCGGCACTGAAGCTGCAAGCCGATTTCGTCCCGGCAGCGCTGATCGCCGGCCGGGTGGAGGCCAATCGCGGCGAAGTCCGCAAGGCGACGGGGCTGCTGCGGCGCTCGTTTCGCGCCACTGGACACCCCGATGTCGCGACGCTTTATGCCAACAGCCAGCCCGGGGCGTCCGCTGTCGAGCGGTTGAAGCGCGTCCGCGAGCTCATCGATACGCCACCCACCGACCGGGCCGCCGGTATCGTCCTCGCGCGCGCCGCCGTCGATGCCTATGAGTGGGTCGCTGCCCGCAACGCGCTGGCGAACTTCGCCTCGAGTGAGCCGACGCAGGGCGTCGCCATGCTGATGGCCGAAATCGAGGAAGGCCAGAGCGGCGACCAGGGCAAGGCCCGCGAATGGCTGAGCCGCGCCGTCCGCGCCCCGCGCGATCCGACTTGGACCGCCGACGGGGTGACCTCTCCCGAATGGGAGCCCGTGTCCCCCATCACCGGCCGCTTCGATGCCTTCGAGTGGAAAGTCCCCGTCAGCGCCGCTGCGCCGCGCAATGGCGGCGTTGCGGCGTCACCGCCTGCAACCATCGCGAACCAGAGCCTGCCCATCGCCGAGTGAGGCGGCGGGTATCGGCTGTGGCGATTTTCCCGCGCCGGCAGGCCTGCACCTCTCGCATGGCCACGCCATCCGCAAACCGCTTGCCTCATCGGGGGGCAATCGGCTAAAGACCGGCAGCCTTTTGCACGGGGATACCCCGCGCCGGCGCCGCTTTAGCTCAGTTGGTAGAGCACATCATTCGTAATGATGGGGTCAGGTGTTCGAGTCACCTAAGCGGCACCATATCTTTCAAATACTTAGAGACGCAGCGGGTATTGATGCCGCACAGAAACCGCACAGTTATCGCTGCGTTGCTGACGCTCATGCTGGCTGGGCAGGCGACGGCCGGCGACCTGCCGATCTGCGGCCGTGGCTGGCGAACCAACTGTATTGTCGACGGCGATACGTTCTGGCTGAGCGGCAAGAAAATCCGGCTTGAGGATATCGATGCGCCCGAGGTGGAGAACTACTCCTGCCCGGCCGAGAAGGCGCTTGGCGACAAGGCGACGTTGCGGCTGCAGACGTTGCTCAATGGCGCGCGGTTCACTGTCGTGCAGCTCGGCAGCCGCGAGCATGATGTCTATGGCCGCGAGCTGCGCACACTCGAAATCGATGGCAAGTCGGTCGGCCAGGAGCTTGTCGCCGAAGGGCTGGCGCACGAATGGGACGGCCACAAGCACCCGTGGTGCTGATCACCTTACCTGCCGGCCGCCCTTGATGACCTTCAGCCGGCTGTCGAGGATGACGTGCGATCCTTCCTGCAGGGTGATGTGGCGGCGCGGATAGGTCGCGACAGCCCCTTCATAGGCGGCATAGCCGATCTCGAGCCGCGAGGTTCTAGCGACGACCGTTTCAAGAGTGTTGTCGTTGAACTGGCCCCAGAGGTTCACCTGGCTTTGCTCGGCGTTGCCGAACCAGGGCGACGGCGTCTTGGGCTCATTGATCCAGATGAACGCGCCCCTGCCGCCGCACGCCGGACAGCGCATCCGCTCGCTGAAATGCACGACGCCGCGCACCGGCAGCAGAAAGTGGGCCGCACCGACATGGTGGATAACCTTCTCCAGGTCGACGAACCGCTGCGCCCGACACGCGACATTATGGCAGACGGCGACGAGCTCCTGGCCGATGTCGCGGGCATCGCCGAGCGTGGTAAGCCACCTGGCCATGCGTCATCCCGGAAAGGCCGCGGCGCGCGCCGCGAGACCATCCAGCAAATCCTTTCCGGGGTAAGGCAGGCTGGGCGGCGAGCCATCCTCGACCGAGGGAAACGCCTCGGTCGGCGACGCCCAGGGATGGACCCTGAAACTGAACTCCGGATAAAGGGCCGCCATCCACGTCCGGAACATCTCCGGCTCGTTGATGATCGAATCGGCCAGCGGCCGCGGTGCCAGGATCAGGAACTTGCGCGTGATATGAGGACCGACCATGCCGATCACCCTGCCACGGATTTCTTCGGTCGCCGCTTGCCGGGATGCGCGAGCGCGTTCTTGACGCGCACGGTCTGGATCCCGAGGTGACGGGCTATGTCGGTCGGCGAGGCGCCCGGGTTGGCCCCGGCATACGCTCTGATGCGGTTGCCGATGTTGGTTTGAATGCCGATCGCCATAGTTGCCTCCGTCCGTTGAGGCAGCTACCCATAGCACCGTGAACAAAATAAGAACAAGCCCCGAGGGATTGTGGTAGAACAGGCGGGACGCCACTATGTTCTCGGCAAGAAAGGAGCACGCCATGGGATACAGCAAATCGACCATCGGGCCGGCCGATCGGCGCCGGATGGCAGGGCAAAAGCAATACGACGTGGCCTACTTCGCGCAGAAGCACCGCATTTCAAACGCGGACGCGCGGGCGATCCTGCAGGATGCCGGCGGCAGCCGCGACAAGGCCAATGAGCTGGCGGCCCTGGAAAAGCGCCCACGATGACCGCGACCCAGGGCGTCCCGCCAGAATTCGAAGCGATGATCGATGCGCTCATCGAACAGCCCCCGCCGCCCTCGGGCGCGCCAACGCTTGACGAGATCATTGCGGACGCAGAGCGGGAGGAAGAACTGCGCCGAAAGGAACAGGCAGAGCTCGGCTATGAGCCGGAACCGCGCTGATGTGCGAGCAGGGCGCGAACTACACGACCACCGAGGCCATGCGCGATATCGTGCAGGCGATGGGCGCCGACTTGCCGCCGTCATACCTGCCACGGCCGTTCGACCGCCAGACCAATACGCTGATCATCCGCAATGGCCCCGATGGCGCCAAGGAGACGGCCTATGCCCGGCTGGGCATGCCGACGCCGCTGGCCAAGCTCAGGCCAAAGCAACGGGTTGACCGTGGACAGGTCAACATCGCCAGCCTCACCTATGGCCATTGGTGGCAGTTTATGGGCGTCGAGCACCGCTGCGTCATCCCGGTGACGCAATTTGGCGAGCGCGACACAGTCGGCGAAACCCACCAGATGATCCCTTTTGGCCTGCGCGGCGGTGCGACGTTTTATCTCGCGGGCCTGTGGACGCGCTGGGGCTCAGTCCGATCTCAGGCCGAAGGTTTCAAGGAACTCGACGGCTACGCCATCATCACTGCGGCGGCGAACGCCGAGGTGAGCCAGGTGCACAATCGCATGCCCGTGGTGCTACTGAGCCAGGAAGGCGTCGACGCATGGCTGTCGCTGCCGCCAGAGGGGGCGATTCGCATGCAGCGCTCGCTCCCGGCCGGGCATATCGTCAGGCTCGACCAACCCAAGGGGGACCATTGAATCATCAACGCGCCCAGCCGTCTGAGCTGGGCGTCGCATTCGTCGAATAGGCCTCTTACCGGCTGTTTCGTCTTGCCGGTCATGAACGATGTCGTTGCAGGGTAAGCCGCGATCCGTTCAGATCCAGCGCGACGTCGCCAGAATCGATCAATCGGTCCAAAGCAGCCAGGATATGGGGCTTGGGCGTTCCCGCCTCAGCGAGGCTCTGCAGCAAACCCGACTTGGTACTTGGCTCATCTCGGAGGCTGCGATTCTCGATATACGCGATGACCTCGTGCTCTATTTGCTCGCTCGTCAGAATCGACCCCCCTAAGCTATTCTTTGAGCGCCAGCGTACCCTCCTCCATCGTCCTTTGTTGAATGTTAGTCGTCAGGAATTCCGTTCGGTCGGCGACTGACATGTAAGGCTGACGCAAGCTTTCCGGGATAAGGTGAGTTATGAAACCTCGTTTGGTAAACTCCCTTTCGAGGCTTCATAGCGAGCCGCTTCCTCAAGGGCTCCCTCAGCCTAGGGGGGCGGCTCGCTTCTCGACCAACAGCGAAGTACTAGGCGCTGGCGCCGCTGCTCGTTCGAGACGCAATCGCTGCCGGATCGACCATTTCATCCAGCTCGCACAAGGCCGCTTGAATATCGTCGATTGACACCGCCGGTCCGCGTGCAAACGCTCTCAGCGCCGGCGCGCCAAAAACGGCGTGAATGTCCGATCCCCAGTGTGCGAGCAGTTGCCGCTTCCGCGCCAAGGTGAGAGCAGGATCATTTACTATCTCGCGGGGCCGATTGTATCCGATAAGATCGCTATCGGACACGAGGTCGTCATCGGTTTCAGAGGTGTCGAAGTTCCTCATGGCTACATCCTCAAGTTGAAGATAATTCCAGGCAACACCTGTTCAGGCTGGTGGCCGTTCGAGGCTCGGAGCTACGGAGGTCAAAACCCCGTTCTTATTATTTGGTTTCAACGCCTGCGGGGTATCGAGCGAAGCCACCGCCCGTAGGCTTTGGACAGCCGCAAACGCGCGCTGTCTCCAATCTTCCAGCAGCAGACGCGATTCTTCCGACTGTGGTTGTCTTGGGGCGCGCCTCAGCGCAACAAGCTCGGCCTCGATGAGATCGAGCCAGCATTCCCCCTCAGCGAGCGCCCAGGGATCGAAATTATGCGTGCGGCGCGCGGCTTCGGCAGCCGCCTCGAGGCGCTCAAGATCAGCCCGCCAGTCGAAAAGCAACTCTGTCGTTGTAGAGCCCGCCTTGCCGGGCTCCCTCACTAAGGCGTTCATCATAAGCTCTCCCGTTCGATGTCAACAAACGAGCGACGGTGATTTTTGGCGCGAAGAGGCCATCGTCAAGAGGCGTATTACACCTTCCAAAAATTTTTTTGGGGGAGCCTCTTGAAGACCGCAACGGGCGAAATAAATCGATTGTCGCCAGCCGCCAAATTGGGGCTGGATCACCGGGGTGAACCCTCCGGGTTCGTCCCTCGTACCTATGTTGCTCTAAGGAGAATGTGGTTATGAGAACCTTCGACTTCACACCCCTCTATCGCTCGACGGTTGGCTTCGACAGCCTCTTCGACATGCTCGACAGCACAGTCCGCTCCGACTGGCCACCCTATGATATCGAGAAACTGGGCGATGACAGCTATCGCATCAGCATGGCGGTGGCCGGTTTTTCGATCAGCGAGATCACGCTCACACAGGAAGGTAACTCCCTGGTCGTGGTTGGCCAGAAGCAGCAGGCAGAAGATCGGTCCTATCTGCATCGCGGCATAGCTTCCCGTGACTTCCGGCAAACGTTCAGTCTCGCCGACCATGTGAAGGTCGCCAATGCCTCGCTGGACAGCGGTCTCTTGCGGATCGAGTTGGTCCGGGAAGTGCCCGAGCAGTTGAAGCCCCGCCGCATCAACATCGCCTCCACGCCGGCGGAAGCCCCGCAGAAGCAGATCGAACTGGAAACCAAGGCGGCCGCTTGACCGTGCCAGTTCCAACTAGTCGCTCCCCGACTTCCATCGGGGGGCGCCCGTGATCTGTGGAGGATGCGATGAGCAGAACTTTCTATCCGTCGGACGAGTACGACAGCGAAGAGCTGGAGCAAGCCGCGAAATCGGCGAAGCGTCGCCTGCGCCGGCTGTTCAAGCGATCGTATTTCGATGATGATGACGACCCGCCGATGAGCCCCGCGGGGGGCAGTAGGCCGCGTCCTATCGCTCCGCTGGACAAAGGTGCTGTAGCGGCCTGAAGCCAGACGGCCTCAGCAACTCGGAGCCGAGGCCGTCGCTTACTCACTTTACTTACTGCGAAATTCTGGGACTTTTGCCGCCAACGGGCCTAGCCTGCCCCGATGCCTCACTATTACTTTCACCTCCGACAGAACGACGGTGTGTTCAAGGACACCCGCGGCGGGGAATTTGACGACCTGGAGGCCGCCTGGAACTGGGCTCTGTCGGATGTGCGAGCGATCGTCAAAGAAGGCCAGCTAGACGGACCGATAGATCAGCACTGGCTGGAAATATCCGACCCAACTGGGCGCACGGTCGCCATATTGCCATTCGAACGAGCACTGCGACTGCAATAAGGACTTTCACAACCGGCGGCCAAACTGGGCTCAACACCGCGGGCTTCGCCTCGGCATGTACCCCTCCGCGTACCTGAACGCATTGCCTGAGTGCGACCGCGCGAATGTGGATCGCGAATGTGTCTGGTGGCTGTCCGGGTGGCTTGCCGGACATGCTCGGCGGCGTGGCCGAGTTGTGGGCTACCAGTGCGCCAGCAAGCCGATCGTTGCAGCGTTGGTCGACAGATTTACGCTCGTGTGGCCGCAGAAGGAACAGGTCAAATCAGCGTTCCCATAAGAGGCATAGCGGTATTCACCACGAACCGAGAACATATCGGTCAGCTTGTATTCTGCGCCCGCGCCAACTGTCCAGCCACCAACCGTAGTTGACACCGTCGGATCATTGGGCGGCGGGTTTTCATCGTAGGCACCCGAGACCTGGGTAATGCTACCGCCGGCCAAACCGTATAGTAGGAAGCTATCAGCAACGGGGACGCCGATACGGCCAACAAGAGAAGCATCCCAGTTCTGATCAGCTTTGAAGGTTTCTGTGCCACCGAGAGGATTGGTAACGACCGAGCCGGTAGCAAAGTCCCAGTTCCCGCCTACTTCAGCGCCGATGACGACCCCGCCGAGATCATAGTTGTAACCAGCGAAGGCACCGATGAGGCCGCCAGTCGGGTCAACTTCCCAGCCTTGATCCGGCGACGGGGCCGAACCCCAGACATATCCACCTTGAATACCGACATAGGCACCTGTCCACGACGCCGCTGGCGCCGGCGCGGCCGCGGCAGGAGCAGCAGCCGGAACCGCAAGATCTGCCGCGAGCACGGGTGTCGCGATCAAAAGTCCGAGCGCCGCGGCGCCGACAATGGCGAATGTCTTCATTGCATTTAGTCCCCAAGCAAATATCAGCCAGAAGAATACGCTGAAGGCAAAGTGGTCGCTATCGCAAAAATGCCGCAGGCTTGACGAAATCCCATTTCCTCCCAATGCCCGGATCGCCGGGCGCGGACAAGCAGACGCGCGCCGTACCTCCTGGAATGATCCCTAGACGGTGCGCAGCCTCACGTGAGAGGTCGATGATCCGGCCGCCAACGTAGGGACCGCGATCGTTGATGCGGACGACGACCGAGCGGCCGGTTGCCGTGTCCGTGACGCGCACGATGGTGCCGAAGGGCAGCGTTCGGCTGGCGGCCGTCATGCTCGAACCATTGAAGCGTTCGCCGTTGGCGGTTGGCCGGCCGGAGTAGCCGTACCAACTCGCAACACCGCACTGCCGATAGGTTGCACCAAGCGCGTGCAGCGGACGGAACAAACACGCCTCGAGGAGGGCAAGGATCAGCAGCGACCAGACGGCCGTGTAGAGCGCCGCCCTCACAGCTGTCGCTCCGGCATGTAGAGGCCGAGCGGGATGATCTCCTTATAGGCGACGCAGGCGCCGGTGCCGTCTGCCGATGGAAGCACCGGCGCGGCGGCCACGCCGCTGCCCTGCCGCCAGAACAGCAGCACGCCATTGGCATAGGGCACGCGTTTGATGCCCAGCACCTCGCCGCCGGCGTTGACGATGCCGAGCTTGAAATTGTCGATGTTGGCGCACGGTACGTCGGTCAGCTGCTGGGCAGCGGCGGGCGCAACGAAAAAGAGCGCCGCAAGGGCGCCCGCAACAAGCCTGAGCATGATGATAACTCTCTGGGTTTTAGCCGCGGGCGCGCGGCGGGACGGGTCGGCTCGCCGAATAGTCCGACAGGACGCGATCGAGCCGGTCGGTCATCTTGTCGAGCGCCTTGATGATTGGTTCGATCGCCTTTGCCACGCCCTCTTCGGTGGCGAAGTGTTCGGCGGCGAAGAGTTTGTGAGCCTCGATCGAGCGGCGCACTTCTTCTTCCGCGACCTTGGCCCGCACTGTCTCCGCCGCAAGCGCCAAATCGCGCTGCCGCAATTCCTCGACCCTCGCGGCGTCCCGCTTTTCGAATTCACTCGCCAGCCAGCGCGACCAGCGCCACACCACACCGAGCATGGCCACTATCGAGCTGATGACGGCCGCTGCAATCTCGACAATCACTTTGAGGGTTTCGAGGTCGAACGTCACTTAGCGAGGCCCTTCTGAAGGTTGCCGTAGAACAGTGCGCACCAGCCCTTGTCGCCGTTGGCCTTGTCGAGCTGGCGGGCCTCGAGCTTCAGCGCGGCGTGCAGATCAGGCGCGGCGTCGGCATCGGCGTGAGGCGTCGCCTGCTTACAGCGATCCGGCCACTTGGGCAGCGTCTTACCGGCCGCGGCCGTTCCCTGTTCAACGGCGGCCTTTTGGAGCTGCGGGCTGAGGTGCTCCGGCCGGAGGCCGCAACACGCTACGATCGGCATCAGTGAGAGCACAAATGCTGCCTTGAGCAGCTCGAGTTTGAGCCTCATCGGCAATCTCCTTTTTGAGGGCGGCATCGACCTTGGCGTCAGCCGCATCGCGGATGGCCATCTGCCGGTTGAACTCGGTGGTTGCGGCATCGCCGGCGGCCACCTGGCGATCATCTTCCTTGCGCATCGCGGCATCGGCGGCGGTGATGAAGGCTTTCGACTGCACATCGAGCCGCTGCTGCAGCACGATCGCATCGGCCTTGGCGCGGCGATCATCGGCGATCGCATAGGTGGCGATCAGGGCGCCAACGATGACGAGCGCGAGGATCCTGCGCCAATCGCCGAATAGCCAAGCGAATACGCCGCCGATCGCTGCCAGTGCCGGCGCGGCAGCGACGCGTGCCAACAGGGCGGCGATCACGGCGCAGCTCCCGCTGCCGGCGTGGGGCTGTTGAAGACTTGCGCGACGACCGACGGAGCGGCGGGCTGGGCCGCGGCATCGTCGCCCTCGGGCTGTGGCGGATCATCGGCAACCACGATCGCCTGCGGCGGAGGCGCTGCGTCGATTTGGGGACGCACCAGCGGCAGTTCGGTGTTGACGCCGGTGATCGCCGCGTCGACGCGGGCGCGAACGATCCGGTTGGTGAAGTAGAGTACGGCGCCCAGCACGACGATCGCCGCTACCATCCACACCCAGGGCGGCACACTGGCGAGCGCGGCCGTGAAGGTGTTCACCGCGCCAATCAGCACGGTCCCGGCCGTGGCAGTGCCGACGATCTTGGTCTGCATGTCGGCGGCGTTGATCGTCACTGATCCGGCGGCCTTCAGGCCTTGCTTGACGATCGCGTGCGTAGCGGCGACGGGTGCAGGCTGGATATATGCCGCAGGAGGCGGTGCGACCGGCGCGGGCACCACAGCGCCAATCGCCATGGCCATCGCTCCCGAACGCACGCTGGCGATGCGCTTGGCCCAGCCTGCGCCGAACGTCGCTGCCTGCGGCAGGCTGCGCACATAGGCGAGCCGCGCATCGCAGAGTTTGATGATGGTGGCTTGCGCGCCTGCGGCGTTCGCCGCCGCGACCGTCTCCGGGCCGATACGACCATCGACCGTGACGCCAAGCACCTCCTGCAGGTCGCGCGCGGCCTTGCCAGGGCCGCTGTTCACGCCATAGTCGAAGACGGCGTAATCGAGCCCGGCCGGCAGATCATCGCCGGCGACCGACTGCCAGTAGTTCGCCTTGTAGATGGTGGCAGCCTCAGCCGCCGTGAGCGCCTTCACGGCCGACTTCGGCAGGCCCCACCATGGCGAGACGCCGCGCCAGGCTGCTAGTGTCTTCCGGGTGATGCCCATATTCGTGGCGCCGCCCGGATCAGCCGGATTATCGACATAGCCGCCCTCGGATTTGAGGACGAGCGCAACCGCGGCAGCAAAGTTCAACTGCATGGAAAGCTCCGATGAGGTAAGGGGATGCGAAAAAGGCCCGCAGAATTGCGGGCCTTGAGATAGATTGATCTCAAACTGAAACGGAGACCGAGCGATGAGCGAAGGTTACGTCGAGAACGACCAGCTTTTCGCCGGGATCGAACCACCCGGCAGCTTCGACCCCGGACTAGTCTCGAAGTCCAAAGATGAGTATGGCCAAGGCGGCGCACGAATCCGGGACGTCGGCGTGTTCGCCTCTGGCGTCGGTCGCGTCAACGTCCTGCGCCCCGGGTTTCGCTACTTCTACAGCTATACTGTCGATTTTACAGAAGACGTCGAGGACGTCGCCTTCGGGATGGCAGTGAAGACGCTGACCGGCCTCGAGATCGTGGGCGGTTCTACCTATGGCGTCGCGCAGATCCCTTCGATAGCGGCCGGAACCACGAGGCACGTGGCATACGCCTTTACCTGCAACTTCGGACCTGGCACCTATTTCACGAACGCTGGAGTTTCCGCGCGCATCGGCAATTTTGAGCGAACTCATCTACACCGAATCCTCGACGCGATTGCCTTTCGCATTGACCCTCTCGAAGAGCGCGAGGCAACTGCGGGCATTGTCTGGATCGATGGCGAGTTTATCCCGCTGTCCAGGCCGATCGGACGCTGAGAAAGTGCGCAAGCTCGATTTCCTCGTCGCCGGCGTTCAAAAGGGCGGCACCACCGCGCTTTGGCACTTCCTGCGCCAGCACCCGGATGTGGGGCTGTCGGCATCGAAGGAGTTACACTTCTTCGACAGCGACGAACTGGATTGGGCCAAACCTGACTATGGCGCGCTGCACGCTCATTTCACCGATCTGCAGAATAAGACGGCCCTCGGCGAGGCGACGCCGATCTATACCTTCTGGCCGAATTGCATCGAGCGTATCGCCGCCTATAACCCAGAGATCAAACTTGTGGTCTCGCTGCGCGACCCGGCTCTTCGGGCATTTTCCCATTGGCGGATGGAAACCGCACGCTACGCCGAAAAACTGTCCTTTGGCGACGCCATTCGAGGGGGCCGTGCCAGAATGGGCGGCCAACCACACCGCGTTTTCAGCTATGTAGAACGGGGCTTCTATGCGCCGCAGATCGAGCGGCTGTTTCGTCACTTCCCAAGTCGGCAAATCCTGTTCGTCAGTCAGGCTGATCTCAAGACTGACATCGCTCCGACGCTGGATAGGATCGCGACCTTTCTCGGCGTCGCGCCATTCGGCGCCAAGATCACCCCGGAGACCATCTTCTCCCACGAGGACGGCGCTCCTATCGACGGCAATGACCTTCGATACTTGCGCCGAGAGTTTGCCCAGGATGCTCGCCTCACCGCCGCGTTAACCGGCATACGCGTCCCGGACGAGGTCGCCTCCGATCGGCAGCCACTGTTTGGCGGGATGATGCGCCGGCTGCGCCTGGCCTAGCTTTCGGGCTGAACCGCGTTGAGCTGGGCCTCGAGCGCAGATACCTGGGCGGCCAGATCGTCCCGTTCCTGCCGGGCACTATCACGATCGGCCGTCGCGCTCGCCAGGCTGGCCGTCAGCGAGTTGACCGTCGCCAGTGCAGACGCGTTCAGCCCCGTTAAAATGGTCGAAAGGTCAATTCCAGCATCGGCCGCCTGTTCCACGTTCATGATCTGCTCGGCGTGGGTAGGCTTGCCGAATTCGTCCTGACCATCGACAGCCATGATGACGTGAAATGCCGGAGGCGTGTTGTCGCCAAGCGCACGGCCGCGCCAGAGGAACTCGTAGAGATAGGGCTGCGGGGTATCGGCCATCGGTCACTCCAATTTTCAGGGGGTTGAGTATTCCAGCTTGCTACCTGCCCGAACCGTCGATGCCGTCGCATTGCTCGTGTTCTGGGCCCATTGGAAGGCAAAGGTGCCGGCCGTAGCGCCGTTTTGCACCAGGCACTTGATCCTCAGGCGCCCGCTCGTCGTGGCGTTACCGCCGATGCCTTGCGCCGTGGTGTAAGCAGCGTCAGTTGCGACCGTATAAGTGGTCGCTGCAGGGGCGCGAGTTTCGCGTTCGACGCGGACCAGCGTCGCTCCGGCCGGCCCAGTGAGGTTCCATTTAAACCCAGGCGTCGCCGGGCCTTCGAAGTAGATGTCGAGATCAATGTTATAAACGGTGTTCGGCGCCATCGGGAACTGAAGGGCGCTATCATTGGCCGGCGTCGTGTTGCTGGCCACTGTCTGATCGGTCGGCTTGACGATGCAGATTTCACGGGTCTTGACCGGTGCCCAGACCGATCCGTTGGAGATGTAGATGCAGCCCCCGCCCGGCGAGTCCGTGACATAAATGAGCCTTGCAGCGCCGCTACCGGCGCCCGCGGCCGGCATTGTTGCCATCGTGTAGCTGCGGAGGCCCGCGATGCCGTTCGCGTCGAACACGGTGAGAGAATTGGCAAGCAGTGTGATCGAGCCGTCAGGCGCGATGCGCAAGCGCTCGGTAGCCACCCCCGCGCTGCCGATAGGATTATTGCTGAAGACAAAATAGGTGCCCTGCGCGGTATCCGACCAGTTCTCAGCAGCGTAGGCGGCAATCGATGCTCGGCTGCTCGGCGCGTAGGCCGTCGTTCCATATCCCGTCCACCCAAATCCGCCGAGCGGCTCGGCAGATTGCACTGGCGACGGCGCAGCTCCTGTTCCATCGGCTCTCGCAAAGGTCACAAAGGGTTGCTGCGCGAAGGCATTAATCTGCAGGCGCGCGACAACGCCATCGGCACCCGCAATTTGAAACAGCGTCCCGGTGAGCCCGGCAGGTAGAGCGACAGCATTCGCGTTCGCTGAAACTTTAGAGCCGCCAAGACTGCCAGGCGTGGTCAAATTGCCACTGTCGTCCACGATGACCGACGACGTCTGTGCCGTGTGGCCGCCGGTCCCATCCGCGCGAAGTAACGCGTTGTCGGTTGCGCCCGTTGACCCAGCCGTGATGACGCCCGGCGCCCCATCCTTGCCGCTCGGGATGCCGGTCATGGCGAGCTGCGCTTTGTCGGCAGGGACGGCACCGGCGCGCAGGGCAACGGGCACTTTGACATAACCCCCCGCGTCGGTGAGCGCGGCAGTCACATCGAAATCGAGATAGGCGTTTGCCGTGTCAGTCGGCGTCAGCATGAGCACTGCGCGGGAGGCCGCATTGAGGCTGTCATCGAGGATGGCCAGCCGACCGGATATGTCGTTTCCTAATGCGTCAGTCTTGCTGAGGTAGGCAATCGTCGGTGTCGTGTCGTTGTTGAACCGAACCTTGCCGGCCCCCGGATCACTATCGGCAGTGCTGCCAGCGTCCATCACCATCGGCATACCAAGCCGTACCGTTTGCATCGTCTCGATCATCTGCCGGACGCGCTGCGAATAGACTGCGGGCTCGGACTGCGGGATGATCTGGTAGGCAACCCCGGCGATGTCAGTGATGCCGCCGAGGGCGAGCGCCAGGGTTGCGGCTTCGTCGTCGGTCGGGTCAGCCGCGAGCTGTCCGACAATGCCGAAACCTTCGGCGAGAACCAAAGCCCCCTTGTTGAAAGCAGTGAAGTTGGTTGCGACGCCGATGAGGTCGGCCGAGCCATGGGCGATCGAAATCGTCCCCGGATTTGGGGCAATCGTGTAAGCCAATGGATTACCTCTTGAGGGTTAGGTTTGCGCGTAACCGGGGCGGACGCTCAGGGTCGTCGTCCACTGCGTCGTCCAGTCGGAAGTATCAGCGGCCGAGGGCTGGCCGGAGCCGCCGCGCATCGAGTTAATGTCGTTGCCGGTGGTGGCCATCAGCCACCAAAGCCAACCGCTCGGATCGCCGTCATGCGTCCACTTGTTGTACCAGGCCGAGGTCGCGCTGCCGTCGTAGCTCTGCGGATCGGTTTTCATGTTGCCGCCGATATCGGTCGTGAACTTCGCCTGGTATTTCACCGACTGATAGGTTTCGAGGTAGACGTTGCGGGTGCCGTCGCCGTTATCGGTCGGCGCCATTACCACCTTGAAGATGCGGCGCCAGGCGTGGGTACCTTCCAGTTCGATGCACCCACCATCCGGATCGATGTAAGCGCCGTACTTCTGGTATTGCGACGCGGCGACGAAGAAGAAAACGAAGATCGACTGGACGCGCGTGAGATTGGCCACGACCTCGATAAAGTTGCAGGCAGCCGGGATGGTGCCGAGCAGAATCCGCGGAATGTTATAGGGACTTGGCTCGTCGGGTCCCCACGTGCCCGGACGCATAACCGACCAGATCGACCCCTGATATAGCGCGGACCCGCCAGTGACACCGTTCCAACCCTGATACATGGCGTTGCCCTTGATGAAATCAGGGCAGGTGATGGTTCCTGACCAGTTGAGCCACGCGGTATCCGGCAACAGCAGGGCGGGCGCGGCATCGCTTCGCCAGACGACACGCCCGCCATCAAGGTGCTCGAACCGCGGCGGCGTCGTGTCGTTGCGGTAGCCGAAACTGCCGCCCATCAGAAGATGCCGCTGACGGGCACGTAGGCGGGCCCGGCCCACGAGCCGCCGTAACCGGGCTCATCGAAGACCACACCGCCGGTGACGACGCGGACGAAGCCGTCGTTGATATCCATGGTCGGGCCGAGATTGATATCGAAGCTTGTTTCGGCGGCGAGCGCCTTGCGCAGATAGTGCCGGTCGCTGCGGATACGACCGTGATCGATCAGGGCCACGCCAGTGCCGGAGTTGTCGTAGGAAAGCAGCGGCAGGTCCGGGTCGCGGACCGGCCGGTTGAAGATCATCACCTCGTAGGACAGAGTGTCAGCCTCGAGATCGACGTCGCCCGAAGTGCAATGCTCGTGCAGGTAGATGTTGGTCGCATCGGCATCATGCGAGACGCAGCGGCTGCGCTGCGAGGTGGTTCCGGCGCCCCTAATGACGACGTGCTGCCCCGCTGAAAGGCGGCCGCCATTGTAGGCGATCATGTAGGTGGGCACGTAGCCGAGGTTGTGGGCATAGAGGACGATATCGCGATCGTCCTGCTGCCCCTTGATCGTGATCGACAGGCCGACGATCGAAAGGACCAGGGTCGACGCCGTGGCAAGCACCGTGTGGGTAATCGAGACGGTCTGCACCGGGACGAGCAGCTCGTAATAATCGAAGGCGCTGTTGAAATAATTGTTGGCCAGCCAGTTCGCCGGATCGATGGCCGGGCGGTTGCAAAGCGCCGTGGAATCCGTCAGGTCGCCGCCGCCCGGCGCGCTGTCGATGATGGCAACGACGTCGACATCGTTGAGAGCTACCGCACGCGTCACGATGTCGATCCAACCGACCAGTTGCCGGTGCGCGTATCGAAGATTTCGGCAGCGCTGCCGTCACGCGCGAGGATTTCGTGCAGGTCGACGTTGACGACTTTTCGGGTCGACCCGTCCGCTTGAATATCGAGATACTCAAATGCCTCGGCGACGTAACCGCTGCCCGTATCGGTGCGAAGATACGTGCCGACGCGGGTGTCGGTGCCCGCGGGGGTAGACGTCGCCTCCATCTTCCAGAGTGCAGAGGCGGTTGCGTTGTTCGCCGTCGCCTGGGCGCCAGTGGCGATAGCAGCCGTTGCACTATTCTGCGTCGCCAGCGTCGCGGCTACGGACTGGACCGTGGCAAGCGTGCTGCCGATCTGCGACGACAGCGCTGCAAGAACCTGCTTTTTATCGTCAGAGTTGGCGAGGTCCTGATCCTGCTGGGCAGCCGAGATAGCGTCCATGTTTTCGAGCAGATCGAGCAGCGCCTGGCCGAAATAATTGAGCGCACTTCTGACGTCGGCGGCGAACTTGTCGCGGCCCAGCGACCCATCGGGCACCGTGGCGACCACGGTGCCGCCGGTCAGCGGCTGGCTCGCCAGCGTTGCCCAGTCCGAGGCGATGCCGTTTGGGTAGATGGCGCGCACGCGAAATCCCCAGCTGCCGCCGCGATAGTCGGTGACGAAGATTTCCTTGGTCGGCATGGCGACGCTGCCGGTGGGCTTCCAGATACCGTCGCCATCCTCATCGTTGAACTGCGTCTCGAAACTCTGTGGGTCCTGCCCGGCCGTGGTTTCCCAGCTGAAGAAGGCGCCGGTGATGACGTTTTCGCCGGTGCCGGAGAAGTTCTCACGGACCTTCAGGTTGCTCGGCTTGGCCGCAAACAGCGCCGGCGGCGCCGTCACATGACTGTTGAAATCAGGGATCGTGCCGCTGTCGGCATCGAGGATTTCGGGCGCATCATCGACGAAGGTGATTTTGGCCGACAGGTCCTTGTCGGGCGTGATCGAGCGGACGCGGAGCACGACGCTCTCCTCATTGCTCTCGCCGGCCATGAAGAGATCGCCTGCGGCGGGCATGTCGAGATCGACCAGCGTGATGACGGTCTGTGAACCGGCGACGGTCACCGCGGTCTTCAGCAGCGAGCTGCCGTCGGAGAGACGGAAGCGCAGCGTGTAATTCTTGCCGTCGACCATCACTACCGGCTCGTCGAGCGTCACCGCCTGCCCGGCAACGGCCTTCACGCGCCCGCTGGTGATGCCCCAGAGGGGCACGTCATGGGCAACGCGGACGCGATCGCCACGCGTGCAGACGATGTGTTCGACATCGGCATTGAGGGTGTAGACCTCAGGCCTCAGCCGCGCCTGGGCGATGTAGTAGCGGCCGAAGCGGTAGATGTTGTCGGGGTTGGTCTGCCCCGGAAACTCGATCTGCTCGAACAGCGTCGCGGCGGTCAGTCCGCTGCTGCCATCGGTATTGTAACCATCGTCGTAAACAATGCGCTCATCCTGCTGATAGCCGTTGTCTTCATTGACGAAGCTGATGCGGAAGGCGTGCGGCATCTGCGTATAGGTGCGCGAGCCGGTGAAGCCCCACGAGTTGCGCGGGGTGAAGTGCTGGATGATCGGGTCCGATGCCTCTTCCCAGGCAAGTGACCATTTGCCGTCGCGGAACAGCACGGCGCCGCGGCCGCCGGTCCCGACATCGGTCAGCGTGTCATAGACCGAAGCGCTGAAGTCGCGCACCATATCGAAGGTAAAGCCCTCGGAGGTGCAGCGTTCGGCGTAAGCCTCGATCATCGAGAGGTCGATATGATCGTCGTCGACCGGCTTGGCGTTTGCCGGGCTTTGCAGCACCAGGCGGAAGAGATCGCCGGGGTTACGGGTGATCGTATCATCGAGCCAGGTCGCGCCGTTCCACGACTTGCCCTTCGACTGGCAGATGCCGTTGAGATCGTCGATGACGCCGTTGAGCTGCGAGGAGGCACGGATCCTCAGCGCCGTCACCGCAAGCGGCTTTGAGAACGAAATCGGTGGCGAATTGCGGAAGCCGCGAAGCGCCGTCCACACCACGTCTTCCTGCACATGGTCGCCGCCCGAATAGTCGGTCGAGGTCTTCTTGACCTGCACGTCGTACTGGCCGTGCGACGGCATCACGAGGCGCATGGACGTGCGGATCGCGTCGGTCGACTGCGACGTAATGTCGAGGGTATCGAGCAACGTCCACGTGTTCATGCCGGCTGGGCTGTATTCTGCCCGGATCGACACGGTGTAGTTGTTCGAATTGCCGGAGCTGTCGATGCGGACAATGCCACCCGGCGCGACGATATCGAGCGAGATTTCGTCGACCGCCGTGGCGGATGTGCGCTGCTGCCAGCCGGCCGCGAAGGTCAGGTCGATCGTCAGGTCATCCTGGATGACCTCATTGGGATAGAGCGTCACCGGCTCATCGTCGGGATAGCCGAAGCGCGTTTCTACCTCGACGTCCTCGAAATCGCTGAGCAGCGTTTCGCCGATCTTGATCTCGGAAATATCGAGCGGCCCATACCCCCAGACGAACAGCATGCGGAGATACTGATCGGCGCCGATGAACTCGGTATAGGAGCGCGCGCCGAGCTTCGGATAATAACGGTTCTTGCCGAGGATGACGGGAATGACGCCGAACGGGTCGGCGGCATTTTGTCCCCCCGAGATCGAATAGGTCTGCGAGGTGGTGCCCGAACTGCTGGCGAGCTGCGGCGCGGCGATCGGAAACAGCGCATTGATCAGCAGTTGCCCACCGACCGTAATGGCAGCGCCGACAAGACCGGCAGAAAGGCCTAGGATCGGCGCGATGACTGGGGCGAGGAAGATGCCAGCTGCAACGACGGCAAGCCCCAGCACACTGCGCAGCAGGTCGCCGGCTCCCTGCCCTGCCACGGCGCGCACCAGCATGGATGTGCCCGGCTTGGGCCGGACGCATGCCCACCAGGCTTCGGGCACGATCTGACCATCGAGGTAGACGGCAACGCGGCTGCGAATACGCGTCGTCGCGATCGCGCGGCCGAGATCGACCAGCTCGGCGACGGTCAGGCCGGCAGGCAGGGTTTCAACCTGCCGGTCGAGCTTAAGCGGGTGCATCGCCAGCACGAGCGTAATGCCCTCGCCCGGCAGGATGATCTCGCCATGCAGCGGGCCTTGGATCGGCAAAGTCATGCAAATTCCCGGTGACGGTAGAGGCCCGTCAGAACGGGCGTGTAGCGGTCGAGGCGCTCGATGACGGAAGACTTGCCGAACGGCATGTGCAGCATCGCCCCGCGTGCGACGATGAGGCCGATATGCAGTTGGCCCGCAATACGCATGGTGACGCCGTCGAACGGGCGCTCGCGGCCACGCTCGATCTCGGCCCAGTCGCCCAGCTCACCAGCGAAGATACGTGCGACTTCAGCCTTGTCGATCGCTGTGGTGTAGTCGTCGGCATAACTCGACAGGCTGATGCACGTGCCGGCGCGAAACGCCGCGATGAACAAGCCCCAGCAATCATAGCCGTCCGGCCCCCGGCCCCGGTCTTTCCAGGGCAGGCCAACAAAGGCGGAAAAATCCATCGATCAGAACAGCCCGCCGAACCCCGAGGGTGTGAACGTGCCGGCCGGAAACGGCTCGGTGGCGAGGGCGTCCATGGTCAAATCGACCGTGACCGTACCGGAGTCATAGTCGGCATTGGTCAGGTTAAACGCCGGATAGCCGACCTCGACGGTATCGGGGTCGGAGGCCAGCACCAGTTCGGTGGTAACGCTCGCCGGCGTCGATATCGAGCGCAGCAGCGGCACCGTGGTGCGCAGGATATTGTCGAGCGACAGCTTGATCGCCGGCGGCGTCGCATCGCTGTCGTCAGGCATGACCAGGTCGAGCGGCAGGAACTCGTAGGTATCGCCGCGGCTGACAGTGCCATAGGTCAGCGGCTCCTCCGACACACGCGTTGTCGGGTCGCTCGAAAACCGTAGCGGCTCTTCAAGCGTCTCGTGCGTGATGGTGAGGAGGAATACCCAGACCTCGCCGGTCTGCTCGGCGTTGACCGAGGTGCGGGCGGTGAGCGAGACCGTGCGGCTCACGGCAGCACCTCAAGCGCCAACGTCACGTTCCATCTGTCGCCGCCGACATTGGCGCGGCTTGGCATCGTATCGCCGATCTGCACGAGCCAGGTGCCTGCGCCGTAAGGCGCCGGGAAGTTGAACGGCAGGCTGCCGCCGGCAATGTCGCTGTGGATGAAGCCATCGAAGATGGCGAGCTGCGCCGCGTTCATGCGCAGCGTGCCGCCGAGCGGGTTGACCACGGCACTCGACCGGCGGCGGACTTTGCCGGGGCCGGTATCGGTCGGACTGCGCAGGCGGCCGTCGCCGGTCGCCTCTTGGTTGCCATTGACAAGGAACCGCTGCGGTAGGGTATCCGGCCAGGTCGGAACGGTCATGAGCCGCGCCTCGTCAACTGCTGCCGGTTACCCATGCCGACGCGAAGTGCCCGGTTGATGGAGTTTCCCGGCTTGGCGATCTTGCTGGCGACAAGGTCGGTGATGACCGCCTCGAAATCGATGCCGCCCGAGGCGTTCTGCCGTTTGCTGGTTTGCACGGATGCGCCCGACTGGTTGACCACATTGAAGTTGTTGACCACCTGGCCGCCGCCGCCTGCATAGACGCCGAGCTTGCCGTCGGCGCCGCGCGTCAGGGGCATAATGGCCTCAGGGCCGGCCTCGCCCATCACGCCGCCCTTGGCGAAGCGGAACAGTGTCGGCCGATCGACAACGCTATTGCTGTAGGCGCTGAGGTCGGCCGAGGTGTAGACGCCACCCTTGGCGTTCGTCCCCAGTCCGAAGCCAGACAGAAGGCTGCCGAGGATGCCGCCCGTGCCGCCGGAGGTGGTTGGTGCGCTACCGAAAATGTTGCCGAGCGGCCCTGTGCCGAGCAGCGCCGCCTGCAGCACGGCCGCTTCGAGTGCCTTAGTGATGTTGCCAATCGCATCGGCGGCAGAACTGCTGCCGTCCACCACGCTTTCGAAGGCGGATTCCGTGGTCTGCGCCAGAAATCCGGCGGCCTGGTTGGCTTCGTCGATCGCCTGCTTCTCGTCATAGAACTGGCCGGCCTTATCGGCGATAGCCTTCCCGGCCCTTGTATCGATGGTCGTGCCGGCCTTCGACAGCTCGTTGTTGATCTCCTGCTGGCGGTTGGTTTCGCCGAGGTTGTTGATCTGCAGGTCGAGCGACTTGTTGACGGCGTCGATCTTCTTTTCCGCCTGCGGATCGCTAATGCCGCCGCCGGTGCCGGTTTTGGGCGGCGTCGGCGCTGGGTGGTCCTTTTCGAAGGTCGCCATCGTCGACGCGAGAGCATCGCGCTGGGCCTGCAGGGCGCCGAGACGCGACGTGCCGTCGAGACCATTGCCGCCATAGATCATGCTCTGGATCGTGCCGGGCGTTTTCGCCTCGGCGATCAGCTTGTCGAGCGTTCCGAGCTGCTGCCGCATGTCATCGAGCGACAGTCCGGTGAAGGCGTCGACCGTCTGAGAAACCCAGCCTGCGATCGTCGCCAGGAGCGACGCGGTTGAGGTCAGCAGCGGGCCGAGCTTTACCAGGATGACGGTGAACTTGTTTTCGAGCGTCTCGCTGATGGCGGTGAACTGGTTGTTCAGCTCCGCGCCCTGGTCGACAACATCATCACCGATAATCTGCCCCATGGCCTTGAGCGAGGCCGTATTAGCGTCGATACCGTCCTTGCCCTGCTTGAGCACGCCGACAAGCTTGCTGCCGACTTCATTGCCGAAGGCGGCCGTCGCGATCGCCGCAGCCTTCGACACGTCCGTCTGGTTCTGGATGGCGTCGGCCACGAGCTTGACGCGCTCTTCCTGGGAGGTGGCCGTCTGGATTTGCTTAAGCAGTTCGGGATCGAGCGTCTTGAGCTGCGAATACATGCGGCCGATGCCATTGGCGGCATCACCCGAATTCTTGTTGAAGCCGGCGAGTGCCTGCGAGGTTTCGTCGAACTTGACGCCGACCAGTTCGGCCTGCCGTGCGACGCTTTGCAGAAATTCCGGATCGAGGCCGGCCGCTTCGGCTGCATCCTTGATGCTGGACAGCTTTTCGAGCGACGAGCGGACACCCTCGATCGCGCCTTCGATGCCGATGAAGGCCGCGACGCCGCCCAGCGAACTGAGCGCCATGGCCTTGAAGAAATCGGTGCCCTTTTCCTTGCTGGCATCGATCGCGCCGCTGAGGGCAAGGAGCGACGTCGACGCCGGCGTGCCGGCCGCCTCGATACGCTTCAGGGCTGCGGCGCCATCCGACCCAAACTGCGCGAGCGCCGCCTTGGCAATGTCGGCGTCCTTGACCGAGAGACGGATGCCGACTTCCTTAGTCTTGTCGGTCATCCTCGGCTTGCTTTCTCTTTCGGTCATCGGCGAACGCCGCCAGCAGCCCGGTCTCACAGGCGGCGAGCAGGTCTTCGGCGATTTCTGGTTCGATGCCGGCGGCGATCAGCCGGCGCTCGGCACGGCTGCTATCGACGCCGGTGCAGCCGCCGAACCCGGCATAGGTCAGGCGGATCGGCGGGGCACAGAAGACTCCCCAGGCGGCGCGCCCATCGACAGTGAGGGGTGCGTGTTCGTTGTAAGGGCACTCGCGGGGATGCGTGGTGGCACAGGGCGTGCCGACCATTTCGCAGCCCTCGCAATATTTACGGCCGAAATTCTCGCTGAAGTGCCATTCAGCAAGGGCCGTTAGACGTTTCCCTCCGATTCCACTTCATTGAGCGGCCGGAAGTAGTTCTGCCGGAAGGCTTCCGAGATCGCGCCATCCTGAAACAGCACGGCGAGCAGTTTCCCGTCGAAGGCGAGCGGCGCGCCATCCTGGTCGTTCACACCCCGCCAGTCCGACGCGGCCAGCTCAGCGACGCTGACGGTGAAGAGCGAGTTGTAAAGCGCGGTCGACTTTTCGAGGTCGCCGAGATCGGGCAGGCCGGATATCCGGCCGCCGACCTTGGTGACCGCTTCGCCGCCTTCCTTGAGCGCGACAACAAGCGCCAACGCTTCCGCCCTGCCGGTATAGGTGACGATCGCTGTGGGCGGGCTGCAGAGCAGCGCCACGCCGTTGCCCAGCTCGATCCACTCCGGCTCGCGTTTGAGCTTGAGCCTGATCGCCATCAGTAGCTCTCGACGTCGTTGAGCAGCGTGATGCCCAGCATGTGGCCGGCGCCTGCGTCGAAAGCGGCGCGCCAGTTGGTGGTGGCGTTGATGCCGCCAGGGCCACTGATCGGCTTCTTGGCCAGGGCCAGAAAGACGCGCGGCAGACTGAACTTCAGCACCCAGGTCGGCGCGCTGCGCAGGCTGAATGCGAACTCGACAACAGCGGGCGTCTTGGCGTCGACCAGATCGTCTACCGTATGGTCCGTGCCGAAACGCAGGTCGAATGTACCGCTGAGCTGGCGCGCCCCTTCATCGGCACCATCAATCTCGCCATCCGGCCGGATGGTCGCGACAGGATCGAGGTTGTTGGTGAAGTTGATCTGCGCGCCGGTGACGTTGGCGAGCAGCACGCCGCCGATCTTGATGGACCCAGTGGCGTTGTCGAACGGCAGGTATTCGTAGGTCAGCGGCGAGGCGTCTCGAGCCGTCGCCGGCGTATCCTTGGCGTTCGACTGGGCGGTCATCGGGATGGTGAGCTGAGCACGGCCGGTGCGCGACATCGGGAAGGAAAAGCCGCCTGCCTTGGCCCCTTTCGAGGTCCGCGCCTTGGGTGTCGTCAGCTTCGGATGGACGCGCTGCACGGTGTAGGAATTGAGATCGAGACCGGAGCGCCAGGCGTGAGTAAAGGTGCCGTCCCCGTTGTCCGTCGGACCGGCAGGTTCGGTGCCGAGCGCCACCGTGAGCCAGAGGCCAACAGCGCGCGAGCACATCGGCACAACCAGATTGCCGCTCGCATCGAAGGCACCCAGCGACGGGTCAGTATCGTCGGGCTGGCTGTTATTCCAGAGCGGATCATCCTCGAGGTCCTGGCTGCCGTCGAGTTCGTCCGACTTCATCAGCGGGCGCGTGTAGACGCCGCCTGCGGTGCCATCCGGCGCCGTGCCGTAAGTAGTTTCCTTGGCGATGAGCAGAATGGCATCGGCGCCTGTCGCGCGAGGCTTGGCCATGGCGATGTTCCTTGGTTTGCAGCCTCAACCGAGGCTTGAGGTTGACCAGTAGTCGAGTTCGATGGGCAGCTCGGCGCCCTTCATATCGGCGGCGCCCCAGAGCGCTTCCGGCGCATAATCGGCAGGCTGCACGCGGATATCGGTGACGAGCCCCCCGAGGCCGTCAGCCAGCGCCGCTGTCATTGCGGCGTCGGCGGCTTCGATCATCGCGTCGAGCGCGGCGTCCGGAGCGGCAGCATCATCGCCCTTGACCATCAGGATGAGGGCCGGCGTCATGGTGAATTCGTACATCGGCGGATTGATGAAAGCTTCCGTCTGCCCACTCGTCCCGTCGATCAGGTTGGCGAAGGAGTTTCCTGCCGCGTCGAAATCGGTAAGGGGCGCGTTGCGCGTCACTGCCGTGCCGGCCAGCGACCCGAACGCCGCATGCAGCGCCACGAGGATCTGTTCGCGCTTGGTGGCCAAGGCTCATTCACTCCATGCCGCGATGACATTGTTCAACAGATCATCCTCTGCCTTGGCGTAAGCCGACTGAGGATCGATGCGCTTCTTGAGGCGTACCTGCGGCACGAGGAAGAACATCACGATGGTCTCCGTGCTGCCTTTCTTGATCGCGGCAGCGGTGCCTTTGCGAATACCGCCACGCTTGCCGGTTCCACGTCGCACCTGGTCAACGACCAGCAGCGAGGACTTCCCCTGCCGATAGACAAAACGGAGCTTGCCGAACCGGTCTTCAGGAAAGGTCGATGGCGTCAGACGGCTGCCCCCCGGCCCTTTGGGGCAATCGGGCGACGGGATGGCGAGCCAGAAGCCTTTGGCGCTCTTGATGACAGTCGCCTGCTCGAAGGCTTCGATGATATGCGGGGCCTTCGAATAGACGACCGACGCGGCGCCGAGGCTGGTTTTTGGCAGCTTCGGAAACTCTTCCGCCCGCCAGGTATTCGCCAGGCGCTGTGAGCCGAACGCGGCGGCGATTTGACCCCGAAGCGCCGCCTTCAGCGATATGGTTGTGACGTCGATGCCGCGGCTCACGGCCGAAGCACCGCGGGCCGTCTCTTCCTTCATGAACTCCGGCAGGTCGCCGAAGACGGTCGCCCGAAGCTGCAGTTTGGTGGGCATTCGGGGTTCCCAAAGCGGTTGAACGCCGGGGCCGAAGGAACCGGCGGGCAGAGCGAGGGGCGATCTATGCCTTCACGAGGCTGATCGCCCATTCGAGCCGGCCGTCGCCCCAGGGTTTGCAGTCGACGACCCGGTAGCTGACGGCGCTCTCTTCGATGAGATCGCCTTTGGCCAAGCTGGGAAAGAGCGCGATCGGCGCGTAGGCAACGTGCGTGCCATTGCGGACTGGATGCCCGAAATAGTCCTGATCTTCCGTCGCGACCTCGACGCCGTAGATCGCATTGAGGATCGTCACCGGCTGGCCGCCGAGCGGCGTATAGACCACATCCGAGAAGAGCTGCCCCCGGATGTCTTCAAGCGCCGCCGCGACCAGTTCCTTACGCATGCTAGAACCCGAAATCTGCCTTGGTGGCGGGCCGGGCGGCTTCCCGCTTCAGCAGAAGTTCCGCGCCGGCAGCGGGAACACGCACCAACTCGCCTGCGTCGCCGTACTCGGTATCGATGTTGAGCACGACGCTGCGCTGGGCGCCGGTGTCCGAAGACTGACTATCCGTCTGATCGGCCGCTTCGCCGCCCTCTCCTTCGCTGGCGGCTGCCTGGCTCAGAGGCGTCTTGCGGGCGTTGCCCTTGCCGCGCGGGGGCGATGTCGGGGTGGTGACCATGTCGTGTTCCTTTCGGAGAGTTGCCGTTGCATCCAACCGTGTGAAGTCACGGTCAGGTGGAACGACAACGGCCCAGCTGTTGAATGCCGGGCCGCTGTTGAGGGGGGTCAGTTCGAGGTGTGGATTTCGACCAGCAGCTCGGGCCGCTTGACGATCGGCAGCGGGTTGGACTGGCTTTTCAGCTCGATACCCTCGCCGTGCTTCAGGATTTCGGGCGAAATATAGATGTTTTCGCCCGGCGTATTGACGAAGCGGATATCGTCGGCAGGCGCGAAGAACGTCTCGAACGCGTTCTGGGTCCCGGTCGGATAGGCGTGGCCGTAATTGGCCGCAATGAAGGGCACGCTAGTCGCGGCGCCGGCAGCCTTGACCGGCGCCGAGCCGCGATACTCGGTCCAGATGATCTGCTGGAACTCGAAAGTGCGACCCCAGCTCTGCCCCAACTCTGCGCGGCGCATCTTCGCAAACTCGGCGACGCCGAGCTGATTGCTGGTCCAGTATTTCTCGACATTGGGATGCTGGATCAGCCTGTTGAAGAACCCGCCGTCGACCAGCACTTCGACGCCGGTCATTGTCTCGCCCTTCAGGTTGTCGGCGATCGAATGATAGACTTGGTCGCACTTGGCGATGACGTCGGTATCATCGGTGCCGAGCGCGAAATCGACCGTGACCTTGTTGATGCCGAAGACGTCGTAGAGGTCGTAAAGGGTCGTGCCGTCACCGTCGAGGATCAGGCCCTTGAGCGCGCCCATCCGCAGATATTCGAGGGTGATGTCGTGGTTGCGGCGGATGTTGAGCAGCCGTTTCGCCAGCTCGTCTTCGACCGTCGCCGGGCGCTTGGTGCGCGCGATGACGATCATCATGTTCTGGATGTCCTGCGGCGTGATGAGATCGAGCGAGGGGAAGTGCGGCACGCTGAGGAAGATGCTGGTGCCCGTCTCGCGCTGACCGACCGTGCCGGGCGCGCCGCGTTCCTTGGCGGGCAGCACGCGCAGCACGCCATCTTCGATGCGGATTTCGACGGTGGTCGAAACGACGGGCGTGCCGTCACCGAACAGACCCATGGCGCGAAGCAGGCCATAGGAATTGGGAATACGATTGATCTGCTCGGTGAGATCAGTCGCCGTATACGGGAATACGAAATCTTCGGGGTCCATGGACCGCCTCCAGAATGGGTTTCAAGGGATGCGATTGGGCGGCAAGCTGCAAATTTGCAGCTTGCCGGAGTGGAGGGCCTAGCTCGGGCGGGCGATGATGCCCTTGAGTGCGAGGGCGGCGAGCGCAGCCGCCTTCTGGGGGTCCGTCACGCCGTCCGGCCATTCGATGCCATCGAGCGCGATGATCGCCGGGCCGCGGGACAGCGCGAGAATGGTGCTATCCGTGCCGTCCGCCGCGATGCCCTTGGCGAGCGCGATGCTGTCGACAAGCGCACTGCCGTCGAGGGCGGTCGGGTCCCAGGCCTTCGCCTTGGCGCCGACCGGCACGGTGACGAAGAACGCGTCGCCGGCGACGAAGTCGGCAGCACCATCGGCGATCGTGAATTTCAGCGCGCCGGTAAAGGCGACCGCCACGACCGCAGTGCCGATGGCGACGCCGTTGGGATCAAACACCTCGAAGGTACCGGCATTCGCCGCAGGTTCGATGCAGACGACCTCGTAGACACCTGGAAGCGTGCCCGCTGCGATCGCTGGATTAGCGAGGGTGAAGACGCCGTTGCCCGTGTTGCCGGCTTTGGCGGCAACCGACACGGCGGTTGTGGTCGAGAGCCCGAGAATGGTGCCAAGCTCGATGATGCGTTCGGCGCCGCTGCCCGCCAGCAGGGTCAGCTGCTCGCGGTTGAAGTCGGGGAAGAGTTCATATTTGAGAAGAGCGGTCTGAAGCTTGGGCTTGCCGACCGAAAAGGACCTGGTGAGCATTGACGCTCTCCTTCAGCTGGGTTGCGGGAAAGTGCTGGGACAAAAAAGAACCGCCCGGCGAGTGACCGGGCGGCTGGACTGGCGGACAGGAATTTCGCTCGCTATGCGCGCTTCTTGGCAACCAGCCGATCGATGGCGGCGCCGAGACCGGCGCCTCGCGCGAGACCTGCGCCGGCATCGTTGCCAGGATTGCGGTCGCGATTGGCCATGGCATCCGCCAGGGGGCGCGACTTCGGTGCAGAGGCCAGCATGTCCTTGGCCTCGCCATAGGTCAGCTTGCCATCGGCGACCTTTCGGGCGAGGCGATTGGCGAGGTCCGTGCGGCCCTTGGCCTCTTTGGCGTTCAGCAGCTTAAAGCCGGCGTCGGCTCCGGTGGCGTTCGCCTCGGGCTCGCCGTCGCCATCCTCGTCGTCGTCATCGTCGTTGGCGGGCTTCTGCTTGCCGTCGCCATCGGTCTCGTCATCATCGCCGGCGTCGTCGTCCGTCGCATCTTCGGCCTTGGCCGAAATGCCGAGGCTCTTGAGTTCGGCAAGGGCCGCCGTATCGCCGTTGGCCGCCTTGGCACGCAAGGCGGCGATCTGTTCCGCGAGTGGCATATCAGTCTCCGTGTTAGCGCGCGTTTTGTCGGTTGACCCTGGCGCAGCAGGCGACGCGCCGCCGGAGCTGGTCAGGGATTTCTGCAGGGCGGCAAAGGCAGCCTGCTCGGTGGCGATTTCATCGACCAGGCCGAGCGCGAGGCCCGACTGTTTCGGATCATCGTGCTGGGCGAGGAACCATTGGCCCTCAAGCCCTGCGATCGTGGCCGTCGAGAGGGCACGGCCGGCATTCACCACACCAGCGAAGCGGCGCCCGATCTGGTCGACGGTCGACTGCAATTTTGCACGCGCATCGTCCGAAAGCGGCTTCCAGTCGTGACCGTCCGTCTTGCGGGCGCCATTCTGGATCGCTTCTATCTTGACGCCATGCTCGGCCAGCCAGCCGGACGCGTCGACGTGAAGGACGTAGACGCCGATGGAGCCGACATCGCTTTCGGAAGCGGCAAGGATCCTGTCAGCGGCACTCGCGAGCGCATAGGCGGCCGAGCATGCGGTGCGGACCGACGCCCAGACCGGCTTGCCTGCGGACTTGCCGTTGCCGGCGGCGATGTCGGCGGCGAGATCGAAGCAGCCGTCGACCAGGCCGCCGGGCGAATTGATGCGCAGAAAGAGCGCGTGAACGCGATCATCGACGCGGGCAAGCGCAACAGCGGCGCCGATCTGGGTGTAGCCGCCATACCAGGCGTCGGTCCACCAGTCGTAATAGCCATCGGGCGTCAGGACGCCGCAGATGTCGATGACGGCGACGCCGTCGACGATGGCGTAGCCGTCCGCCCACTCGATCGTGCCAGCCCACGGAACTGAGGCCGTGGCAAGCCGCGACCGGTCAACCTGCCGATCGGCGTCGTCGTCATCGCCAGTCTCGGCGCGCGGCCGATGCGTCAGGGCCGAAAAGGCACGCGTCAGCAGGTTGCCGCCGCCCGAACGGCGCTCCTCGAACGCACGGTCGATCATGGCCTCCGCGACGCTCCGCTCGAGCATCAGTACACGGCCAGGCGTTCTCAGGATGAGATCGAGATCAGGCATGACATTTGGTCCATGACTTGGCGCACGACGTCGTGGCCGTGGCGCGGTTCACAAGGGTGGCCTATCTAGGAACGGTCGAGAGTTGGGGGCCCACAATGCCGATTTTGCATATCTGGTCCGGCATCGCTGGCATTCTCGGCGTCGTAGCGCTGATATGGGAACAATGGGCAGCGCTGAAGGAGCAAGAAGATCAGGCCAAGCTCCTAAGCGGCATGATCATAAAGTTAGGGTGGGCGAGCCTTGTGAGGTGGTCTGACGCGATCGCCGCGACCGAAGAGAAGAGCAACACCGAGGCAGAGCTACTCGATTTTCAGAACCGCGCGAACGCCAGCCGTTTCTGGCACATCGCAAGAGCAACGTTCGCCGTCATCGCGCTGGCTGCAAGCGTTGGCTTGTCGTGGTTTGACCACACCTAGTTCTCAGCGCCAGTTCTACCCTGTTCGCCACCCGGCTGCTGCTGGGCGTCGGTCGGGGCGACGATCTTGGTATCGGTGACGACGCCCGGAATGCCGGCGGCTTCCATGGCGGCACGTTCACGGGCGAGCTGCGCGATGATCTCTTCCCAATCCTGACCCTGCTCGGCAGCTTCGCGCTCGAGCGTCGAAATGCGGCCATCGATCCGCAGTGAGGAAGCCTGCGCTTCCTTGACCGGATCTATGAAGCCGCGCGCCGGACCGATCCAGTCGGCGTTAAGCCAGGCGGCTGGCGCATCATAAAAGTCGGCGCAGCCCTTCGGCACCTCGACCGTGCCGGCGTCGAGGGCATCCTCGAGCCATGCCGCGAAGACCGGGACGGCAAAACCCCAGATCAGGATGGCGCGGAGGCGCATCACCCCGCGCCAGACCTCATTGAGCGCGGCGCGTGCCGACGAATAGTTGGTCTTCGACCAATCCATCGACAACTGCTCGTAGGAAATGCCGAGGGAGGCGGCGAAGGCCTGCAAAAACGACGTCTGGAACGCCGGGTAGCCTGCCGTCTGGCGCGGCGTGGTGTTGAGGTCGAGCCGGTCCGACGGAAACAGCGTCAGAAAGCGCGCATCGTCCATGACATTGCGCTTGCCGTAGAACTCAGCGCGCGACGTGTTGAATTCGCCCCAGTCGACGTCGCTGGGAGCGTCGCTGCCGAGGCGGTCGGCGGCGTATTCGGCTCCCATCTGGGTATAGATCGCCCCGACGATCGTGGCGTTGATCGCTGCTGTGCGCACCTCTGATTCCGAGTAGCGCGACAGCATGCGAAGCTTGGTCAGAGACGCGACGAAGTCGGAAATGCCGCGTGACTGGCCTGGCCGATGCTTGTCATAGACGTGAACGACCTTCGGCCGCTCCCAGGCACCAATGGCATCCCAGCGGGGGATGTAATCCCACTGGAAGGACGATGTTTTCATGCTGAAAACGTCGGCGGGATGACCGCGGCGGATGTGATAGCCGATCGGCGCGTTGTTCTGGTCCTTTTCGACCCCGCCACGCAGCGTGTCGCTGTCCGGCATACCCATCGGATTGCTCAGGCGGTCGGGATCGATGATCTGGACGGCCGTGCGATAGTCCCAGCCGGACCTATCGATCCAGCGAAGCACGCCAAGGCCCTCGCCGATGCCGACAAACTCGCGGGTAATGAGCCCGGCGAGCCCGGCAAACGGCAACTGCCGCTCGGCATCGCACCGGAAGATCGGGTCTTCAGCCCAATCGAACCATTTCGACTGGATTTGGCGACCGAGCGTGTGCGCCGCGGCAGGCGAAATGCCCAAGCCAACCGGATCGGGCTTGGCGTTGAGCCGCAGCGAGCCGCCGACCAGCATATCGACCTTGCGATCGACGCCGGATTTGGCCCAGCCTTCGTTGCGGATGACGTCACGGATGCGTGCGATCGAAACCGGACGGTCACGGAGCCACTCGGCATCGGCGGACTGGATGGGCGGCATCCAGCCCTGCAGGGACGGATGGCCGAGATCTGCCGCATTGTAGCTAGTGCGGCGGATGCCACCTTCGGCAACTGGCCGTGCGGTACGGCCGGTCGCGTCGCCGGCGGCAACACGCACGCGGGGCTTCAAAGCACTCAAATCCGTCTCCCAAAGCCGATACGGATCGGCCCATTGCCGGTCGGCAAGCCGGTCAGCCTCGACCGCAACACCTCAAGCCGTGCGATTTCGGCATCGATATCCGCGAAGGTCGCCATTTCCTTTTGCGCGGACCCGCTCTGGTACTGAGTCCGCACAACCGCGCCGCCCGTCAGACGCGCCATTTTGGCCGAGCGCAGGCTATCGATCGCCGAGTTGATCTCGTCGAGGGTCAAGTCGGCCATCGTTGGTCCATTCCAAGTTGAATTTGCCAGTTCAAGGCGACATTGTTCGAAAACGAAGGGGGCCGTGCAATGTCATTCGACGCCAAGCCGATTGCCGACGCGCTGACTAAGCTACTTTCGGCGGACAACATCGTATTGCTGCTAGCGACGTTGGTCGCAGCCGGAGGAGGTGCTTGGGCAGTTCAATCCGTCATGAACAAAAAGGAGCGGCGCTCCGAACTTAGAAAGGAACTGAACGCCACCACCGCCTCCATGGTCCTAAGTTACTCCATCCGAAACACTTTTTTGAACATGAAGCAGGACTTGGTGAGACCGCTAAGAAATCGGTATGTGGCCGAGAAACAGGCTTTTGATCAGGCAGTCGCCGAGGCGAAGAAGCCAGGTGCGGCTCGAATTGTTCACGAGATAAAGGCGGACCTGCAGACGCTGACAATGCCGCGAACGCCTATAGAAACCTTGGAACGCCACGTCTTCGAGAAGATGACGCTCAATTCCCGCGGTCAGGCAGCGGTCCTAACCTTATCAGGCTCCATCGACACACTGCGAGAAGCAGTAGCCTTTCGCAACAAGCTGGTAGACGAGTTCAGGACCTCGCCCGGAGGTGCAGATGCGCGAACTTACCTCGGAACTCCGGACGAGCGTGGTGTTTTCGACGGCCGCTACTCATCAACGGTAGAAGCAATCTATTCCAAGACCGATGACTGCATCGCCTTCAGTGGCTTTGCGTTGGAGGACATTTATGAGCGGTACAAGCGCCTGCATGCTCGCGGACGGCAGTTGCGGTTGCCAGTCGGACCTATGGCACCCCCCGTGGATTGGGCGAAGGCAGAGGGTGCAGGCTTGATACCTCCAGCTGATCAATACAAGTCATGGTCATCAGGTTTTCGTAAGGTCGAAACCTGGAGCGAGCGAGTGAAGCGTCGCGTGTGGGAATTCTTAAAAAGCATAGTCCGGTGAGTGTTGGTTTCCCTCAACGATTGAGCCGCGCTAAGGCATCGAGACCATCATCCGATTTTCCGGTTCGCACCTGTTTCGCCGGCGCGGCATCGGCGGCCGTATCTTCAATCGTTGTCGTTGCCGGAAGAGCCGTCGCCACGGAGCCCGTCGGACCGCCAAAAATATCCGGCTGCACGTCGCGCGCCATTTCCGTCAACTCTCGTGCGCGGTCTTCCCATTGTGCTTCCGTCCACGCCCAGAGATTGGCGTAATACGTCAGCGCCCACGCATAGATGTTGCAGTCGAGCCAGTGGTTCGGCCCCTTGCGCTGCCACACCCGCTTGATCTCACCTTTTTCCTCGACGGTGGCGACAAACTCGGAGACGAGGTGGCGGAAATACTCCTCCTCGGTATCGCCGGGGAACTGCTGGTAGCCGGTGGGCAGCCCGCCGTCGCCCTCCTTGGGGAGCCGAGCGAGGAAGTTCATCAGCGCCGCTTTGAGGCCGTACGTACCGACCAGCCAGACCTTCATGCCGTGGCGTCGCGCCTTGCCGGCCGAAGTGCCGTGCTTTCTGACCTCTGGTGTCTCGGCGCGGCCGATCGGTAGTTTGCTCCAGCCCTCGATACCCTTGAAGGCAAGAGCGTTGTGGCGGCGCTTCACCCAACTGTAGACCGCCTCGGCATTGTAGCCGCTGTCGACGCCGATCAGGTCGGGCGCAATGCGGATGCCGCCGAAGCTGATACCCCGATCCGCAATGAGATCGAGCTTGGGCCACGCCCCTTCGAAGGCGACATCGGTCGATCCAGCGAGGAATCCGTGGTCGATATGCCAGGTGCGTTTCCCCGGCCCCCAGCCGAGGATCGCCCAGTAAAGCCCGTCCGCCTGCACGTCCGCCGTCAGCGTGGTGTAGAGCACGCCGGCGGGCATCGTGCCGCGCGACCACTCGCTATTCTTGCGGGCAGCCAGCAACTCCCATCCGGGCCCCTCGCCCTTCGGTTCGTAGCCACGGCCGAGGTCGCTGTTCTGGAACGGCTGCAGCTTCTCCGGGTCATCGCCAGCGTCTTTTTCGCGCTGCGCCAGGTTGTCCCAGCGCTCGAAGATGTTGAACTCGCCGGTGATGGCGTAGCTCTTAATGAAGCGACCGGTATGGCGGTGTCGCCAGGCGTCGATATCGCCCCTCGCGATCGTCTTTGGCGGGACCTCGCCATCGGCGTCGGGAGCGGTCGGTATCCAGCAGGCACCGGACGCGACCGAGATCATGTCGGCCTTGTCGCCCTCGTAATGTACCATGCCGCAGCTGGGGCAAATGAGGTGACAACGGAACGGAGCCGCGTCGCTCTTCTGGATATCTTCCCAGACGAAATCTGTGAGATCGCCGCAGCGCTTGCACGCCATGTAGTAGCGGCGCTTATCGCCGAGCTCGTAGTCGGCGTCGATGTCAGCGCCCTTCAGCTTCGGCGAGGATACGTCGAGCACCTTGGCGAGGCCGAAGACACGGAACGTCTTAAGGCGCGCGTCGCTCAAATCCTTCGGATCACCTTCACCGTCAGCATTGTCGGTCCAGGCCGAGCGATCGTCCCGCACCATGTAGCGGATCGAGTGCTGGCGGAGCGTGGCCGCCGAGTTGGCGCCTGACAGGAGCAGGAAGCCGCCGGCGAAGCGCACGCGCTTGGTTGTCGAGCCTTCGCCCGACCGCGACCGCTTCGGGGCCACGGTGCCACCACGCGCCGGCGACAATACCGGGGTGGCGTTGATCGTCGGCTCGAGCTTCTCCTGGTACCAGTCGATCGCCGCCTGGACGGTTGGGCCGACATACATCGTCGGACCCGGTGCCCGGTGCATGATGAAGCCCAGCCAGTTTTCGCCAACCGCCGAACCGCCCGACTGCGACGGCTTGATGATGACGACGTGCTCGCATGGATCGTCCGGCGAGAGTGCATCCATCGGCTCGATCAGATACGGCCCGACGTCGTTGCGCCAGGGGCCAGGCACAGCGCCGATCTCCGGCACAATGCGAAACGCCTCGGCCCAATTCGAGACCTTCTCCTGAGGATCGGGCCGGATGCCGTTGGCAGCGCCACGATAGACGACACGGCCATTAGCGCGGATGCGACGGTCGCTCTCAGTTCGGCTCGCCGGAAGCGTCGAGGTCGTCGCCATCATCATCCAGGTGGTCAAGCTCGCCGGCGAGCTGGTCGAGCATGCGGCGCATTTCGTCGGTCAGGATCGCGCGGACGGCGCGAGCGTCGGGTGCCACCGTGACCTTTTCGGCGACCGTAGCAGGGAAGGCCAGGAGGCGGTCACGGACGCGGCGAAACGCCGTCATCGTGCGGCGCTCGACGTCATCCTTGTCGGCCAGGCGGTCGAGGCGCTCGTCGAGATCGAGGCGGGCATTCTCCGCTTGGTAGGCTTCGCGCTCGGCGCGGGACCGGTGGTAGTTCGCTTTGCCCTGAGGCGCACTGCGATCAGTCGCCTCGCCAGCGTCATGCTCGTCATCGCCGATATCGAGGTCATCGGCGACCGGTGCCGGGGCTCGGTTGTTACGCAGGTCCTGCGCCGGGTCCGTCTCCTCGGCGATCGCCCGATTGAGCGCGACAATGTTCACTAGCACGGTACCGCGCGGTCCGGGCTTGGTCGAGAGCCGGCCGGCGGCCACCAGCCTGGTCACTCGCTTGTGGATCGCCTGCTTCGAGATCGGCGGCTGCTGGCGCTGCGCCGCCTCGGACAGCGAGACCCAGACGAGGCTCTCCGTCAACTGGCCGTCAACCGCCGCGAGCACGTCCGTCAACCCCGTCAACCCTGTGCGAAAATGGCCAAACTACAAAGCACATGCGCTTTGACGTCCCGCATACGTTTTGAGGGCTGGGAAGGACCCGTTGACCCATTGCGGGGTTGTGCAACGTGCAAATTTGCAGGTTGGCGTCGGGCATCAGCGCTCGGGACCATCGGCCCAAATACGAAGCGCGCCACCGTTGCCGGCAGCGCGCTCGTGATTCCCAATTCGTTGTCCCAAGTACTGTCAAATTTTTTCTCCAACCGCAAGGCCCATCATCATCAGGCTGCGGTCGCATCCACATCATCGGCGACATGACCCACATCCCATGGGCTATCCGGTGCGACTGGCCCGACAGCGTTGTATGTCGTCATCTTCTGGTTGATGAGGTTGCGCAGTTCGATGAGCGCTGTATGCCATGCTGACCACTCGATCATCATCAGGTCTAGCGTCTCAGGCTGATGACCAACCCATTCCCATTCGAAGCCGAGCAGGCCGCGACGGCGCGTCTGGTCGGCGAAACGCTTTACCGCAATCGAGCGGCCAGCCTTGTTCTTGCGCACGAGCTGCCATCGTCCGCTACCATCCTTGCCCCAATCCGGCTGAATGCCAGCTCGACCATAGACGGCAACGAGGTCGGCAGCCTTGGCTACACGGCTATCGCGCCTCATCGAGTTCAGTGCCTCAACGATGATCATCGCATCGGCGTGCGGCAATTGTTGCGATGCGCCCATTCCACCGAACCCACCACCATCGATCCGTGTTCCAAGCGCCTGCCAACCGCCGCCGCTCGAAACAGCCCCAGCACTATCGTCATAGCCGAGCCCCTGCTTTTCCAAGGCCCAGTTTACGAGCCACTCGATATCGCGCTGCTCTCTTGCCGCTGCTGGCTTGCGTTCTAGCTGGCTCATTTTTCCTCTATTCAGATCAGGTGATAGTCGGGTGATGGTTTGGTGAGGGTTAGGTGCGGGTAAAAGTCAGGTGCCACTAGGTGAAAAGAGGGTGGTGATAGTTTGCGACGCGCATCGCACATTGGTCGCAGTCATCATCGTTCGCCACCCCGTTCCCCACATGACGTCCGTCGCGCGCGACAAACCCGCACCACCCGCACCCGTTCGTTGTTTTTACTCAGCATTTCGCCTGTCAACTCTCACCCAGACCAGCTACTGACCCGCACCTTTGGGTGCGGGTTTTGGCCACGAAACCACTACTCATCAGGGGGTGCGGGACCACGATAGGAAGGCGGCTGGTCATCATCGGGAACATCGTGAAGCTCGATGTCCATGAATATCTTCACGCCATGCAGGCTGCGCTTGCGCTTCTCCATCGGCACGCCCTCGACGGGCACGCGCTTGATCTTGAGCCCGAACGACGTCTCAGACGGCATCGGATCGATACCGTTCGCCGCGCACCAGCTCTTAAAACCCTGATAGAGCCGCCGTGAGGTCACGAAGTGCCCGTCGACGGCCGAAGGGCGCACACAGTCATCGACATAGGCACCGACCGCGTCACGATCGCGCCTGACGCTCTCGGTGAAGGCTCGCATCTTGTCGGTGACGAACGGCTGCAGACCGTGCGCCAGATACTTTTCGATGCCCTCAACGATCCAGTTGAGGATCCCTTCACGCTCGGCCACGTACATGGCCAGCACCTGGTCAAACGGCCGCTTCTCGGCGTCGGGCACCTTCTCTTCCCAATGAACGATGAGCGTGCGCCGCCAGATGCCGGTATCGGCACCTTTGATGTTCGGTTCGGCGTTCGAGATCATGATCGCCGTGAATTTCGGCGCCATGTCGAACAGGCCTTTGTTGAGGTGGCGGACCGGCATATCGGAGCCGGAAGTCACCATCTTGATCAGCTCTTCCTTGAGCGGTTCGGCGCGGGGTACCTCTTCGATGGTCAGGTAGCGCACGCCGGGCAAACGCGCCCAGTCGGGGCTTGGCTTGTCGCCAGATGGCGTGTTCTGTCCTGAGATCGAGGAGTACATCATCGGCTTGGCATAGATGCCGAAGACCTTGCCGATCGTCTGGGTGAACATGGATTTCCAGTTCTGCCCGTCGCCGTAAAAGAAGGCGTAGACCTGCTCGCCTGTGACCCCGAGCGCGCAGTAGCCGATGAACACCTGCAGGAACTCGCGTGTGTCGGCTTCGGGCATGAAGCGCTTAAGGTCGCGCAGGAAATTCGGCGCGGTCGCCTTCGGAATATAGCTGGCGGCCGTCACCTTGGTGATGAGGTCAGCCGGGTCGTGCGGATCGAGCCGTCGTGTCACGATGTAGCGCGTCGTATCAGGATCGGGACAATCGGGGTCAGGCTGGCGCGCAAACCGCAACGTGCCCGACATCGTGTTGAGCGCGAAATCGTCGGAATCCATGATCCGCGGCAGTTCCGAGCGGTGCGGCTCCGCCTGGTCGATCATCGCCCTGGTACGGGCGCGATCGCCTGTCTTGATGCCGAACTGGAAGCGGCCGGCGCGCCGGCTGGCGACGCCCTTGGCGATCTGCTCACCGCGCTTGATGGCATCCTTGACCTCGACCTCAACCGACGTCTCGACGCCATCGACGATGCGGATGATCTCAGCCACCACCGGCCGCTTGCGCGCGTCGGGGAACATATCCTTGAGCTTCAGCGCCTCCTCGATCGCCAGCAGTTCATCCGGGTCCGCCTCGATCAGCGCCGCCTCGCGCTTGATCAGAGGGCTCACGAGCTGGGCGAACCGCTCGACCGCATATTGCCCCGTCTCGACGTCCCAATGCGTGCCGGTCCAGCCGTGCCAGCCCGCCTCCTGCACGTTGAGCACGCGATCGCCGAACCAGTCGAGGAGCCTGTTGGCATTGCCAACGTCGTTCTCATCGTAGCGCGCGCAACCCTCGAGAATCTTCCACTGCGCCGGCGTCAGCTTTTCGAGATCGGGAATGCCGTCGTCGGGGCGGACCTCATCGCTCCCATGGGGTGGCGGGGTTTCGCTTTCGGCAGCTTTACGCCGGCGGCGTGGCTTGGCGCCGGCAACCTTGGATGGATCGAATGGCACGTCCTCCACCGCCGTGGCCTTGGCCATGGCGTCGCGCACCCCCCTGCTGCCCCTGTTCATGCGTCTGTCGTTTCCTTGTCGTCCGCCACGGCCGCCGCTTCGGCCATGGCGATAGAATTCAAATCGGTGTTAGGCCCGGCCGGCGGCACCATCTTGATCGACAGCGGCGGCAATTCCGGCCGCTCGGCGCGCTGCATGGCGCGATAGCGCTGCGCCCTCCGCAACCCGCGCGTCACCTTCTCGATTGTGTGCTTTTCAGCCTCATCACCGTCGCAGAGATAGACCAGCTCCTCGCACCAGTCGGGCGGCAGGAAGCAGTCGAGGTCATCCATGTCAGGCTGGTCATGCACGAGACCGCCTGTCGGCCCTCGCAGGGCCTTGCCGGCCATGTTGCCGAGGTCGACGCCAGCCCAATACGCGGTGCCATGATCGAAGGCGTGCACGAGCGCGGTGAGCGTCGTCTCGATGCCCTCGCCCATGACGATGCGGCGCGCATCATCGGGCGTGTAGAGCCTTATGGCGCCACCCTTCTTGCTGCCTCTGACTTTCTTGGATGGGTATTCCTTGCCATCCTCGGCAGGCGGCAGCACCAGCTTGCCCTTGGGCTGTCGGAGGTCGATCCACGTCTGATGAACGGCGCCAAACGCGTCGTATGGCGTCGCAAAAGGCCCGTCGCTATCCGGCCGTCGCACAGCCGCGATCATCGCCGGGCCTCGGTGCAACTCCACCCATCGGTTGCCGACCTTCTCGACATAAGGATGCTCGGGGATAACGAAGAGGCGCACCGACTTGAGGATCAGCGCATTACCCCAGCGATCGGCCGGCATGCCGCGCAGCGCCAGGTATTGACCGACGGGACTATTCCACCACCAGTCGGTAGCGCCGGCTCTGCAGAGAATGTCCCATCCCGCTCGCCGAGCTTCCTCGCGTTTGCGATCCGCGATCTCATCCTGCTGGCGCTGATGTTCTTCGTTCTTGAGGCGCGTTTTCTCCGCCTCGACCGGATCGATGGGCACCGCCGCGCTCTGACCGGTGATCCGTTCGAGGGCAGCAACGAAGGCCAATCCCTCGACATGCTGCACGAGGAAAATGACGTCGCCGCCGACGCCGCAAACCCGGCAATTCCATGTGCCGGTCGTCATGTTTATGCCGAAGCGATCGCGGCCACCGCACCCCGCCTTTGGACACGGCCCGATCAGTTCGTTACCTACCTGCCGAAGCGGCCAGCCCCGCTCTTTCGCCCACTGCACAGTAGAGGTCTGCAGGGCCTTGTTCTTGAGCGCCTCAACTTCCGGCGACAGGTTCATCGGATAACGCCGTGAACGATCAGCGACTGGATTGCCCGAAGGCGCTCGGCCTTTTGATGCCAGAAGGTTCGCGTTGCCGCGCTATGTTGCGCAATCGATAGCGTTTCCGGGCGTACCGGGTTGCCCAAATAGGTAAAACGCTTGGCGGCCGTCTCGCAGTTGACAGCTTCCTTTTCAAGGAACTCGATGGCCTCTGACGGTGTCATTTCGCCTCCGCCTCCAGGGCGTCTAGCACCGTGCCGACGATGGTGTGTGGCACGAGCTTGACCGTGCCCATCAGGTTGAGGTCGCTACGGCCGACCGCGTCGCGCAGCACGTCGAGCGGCGCGCCGTGCTGCAGCGCGATCGAGATCAGCACCGCGATGTCGTGACCGAGGTCGCGGGTGCGGTCGCTCTTCTTGCGCTCGCCTTCGCGCGGCGGATAGTCGATGAAGACCTCGGCGACCCGGCCGTCGTCATAGCGGCCGACAGTGATCAGCATCGTCTCCTCGACGTCGCCGTGCGGGCCACGCCAGACGTGCTCGATCTCGATCGCTTCGGCCGCGCGACGGTCGGGCAGGCGCTCGCGGCTCATTGCGCCAACTCCCAGCGGCCATCTGGCCGTTTTCGAATTAGGTGGCGGCGCTCGAGCGAGGCCGGGATGCTCCACGAACAATGATAGATATCGTCCTTCATAAAGGGCGCGCCCGGCGTATCTGCCTGCCGTTTTGGACCGGTGGAGAGAAGCGCTAGAAACGCATCCTGAGCCTCTGACAGGCCTTTGCCGCGGGGTTTGATGACAATGCTCACGTCAGTTTCTCCCCATCCTCGACGCCCATCAGGTCGAACAGGGTCGGCATCGAGACTTCCTGTTCGGTCGCGACGCAGTATTTGACGCCATCGGCGAAATAGCCGGGGTTGAGTTCTGCTGCCCGGCCGCGACGGCCGGCCTTCATCGCCCGCACCGGCACCGTGAACAGCCCGCCGAACGGATCGAAGATCAGGTCGCCCTTGTTGGAAAACCGCTCGATCAGCCGGTCGACAATGTCGAACTGCAATGGGCAGACGTGCTTTTCGAGGTTCTGCTGCGCCTGGTCGCCGTTGAGCGTCAGCATGCGGTTGACGTCGTGCCAGAGATCGTCGCGGTTGCTGCCCGGCGCGAGCGCCATGAAGGTCTTGGGCAGCGCGCCACGCTCGGAAAGCGCATCGCCAACCGCGACATGCGTCTTGAAATCGTAGACCTGCCGCAGCGTCTGCTCGGTGAAGAGCCGGCTCAGCACCTCGGGCCGCAGTTGCGCCAACTCGTCGACCGACAGGTGGCGATCGCCTGACGAGCGCCAGAACGAATGCGCGTCCACCTGCCAGCGGGCCAGCGAATATTCGGATGGCAGCTTCTCGACCCGATCGTCGGCATAGGACTTGCCGCGATCGGTCGGAAGCTTCCGCATCAGCAGCACATACTCAGGGCTGCCGACACCCATCTTGCTGCCGTCCTTGAGCATTTCGGTGTAGCCGAGGCGGTAGGTCTGGTTGTTCTCCCTGACCACGTCCGTCTGCACCTGGATCATGCCCATGAAGGCGAAGCCGTGTGACTGGTAGTGGAACAGCGTCTTGGCGTGGAACGGGTTGACGGTCGGCGTGCCCATGCCGGTAACCGAGCCGAATAGGATGCGATCCTTGACGTGGATGCAGGCCAACCGGCCGGGCTTGAGGATCCGGTAGAGTTCAGGCGTCAGGTAGTCCATCTGGGCGAAGAAGTGCTCATCGCCATCGGTGTGCCCAAAGTCGTTATAGCTCGGCGTATACTCGTAGTGGTTCGAGAACGGGATCGAGGTGACGATCTCGTCGATGCTGTCGCTCTCGATGAGCTTGGCTTCCTCGACGCAATCGTTGTTGGCGACCAGCCAACCGGCCCCGCTCGCCTCGACGCGCGCCGTACCGATCGACCGGGTCAGCACGTCCGACATGCTCAGCGTGGCCAACCCGTGTTCGCGGATAATCTCTGCCATGGTCTCCACCATCTGGTTGTGCTGCGCCCACTTGTCCTGCAGCGTGCGCAAAACCTCGCGCTCGGTCTCGGCATGGATGATGTGGATTTCGACCGGAAAGCCCTGCAGGAACCGCTGGATGCGATGCACCGCCTGGATGAAGTCGTTGAACTTGAAGCCGATGCCGAGAAATATCGCCTTGTGGCAATGACGCTGGAAGTTGCAGCCGCTGCCGGCGATCACCGGCTTGGCGGCGAGCAGCCGGAATTTTCCATCCGAGAAATCGACGATCGCCTGTTCGCGCGCCTCGAGGTCCTGCGAGCCGTAGACCGAGACGACGCCTGGCACAGCGCGCTCGATCGCGCGGCGCTCATCCTCGAGATCGTGCCAGATGATGAAATGATCGGCTGGCGTGCTGTCGAGGATTGTTTGCATCGCCGCGATCCGGGCCGGCAGCGTGTCGCGCTTTTCCTTGGCCGCATCCTTGAGGCCGATCGCCGCATCGCGCATCAGCTTCATCTGCCCGTCCCGATCCTCGCCGCCATCGGCAAGGTCCGTCTGCACCTCGTGATAGATCACGTTCAGCGGCGGCAGCTCATAGCCCTCATCGGAATAGCCGAGGTCGGACGGCCGCTGCAGGAAGATGGCCCAGCTGTTGAGCCACAGCCAGAATTCGCGTTCCTTGTGAGGATAGAGCGTGAGGTTGTTGGCCTGCGTCGAGTCCCGCTGGAAAAACCGCGTCAGCGCCTGCCCGGTATCCATGATGCCGAGGAAGCCGGCATAGTGGATGAGTTCCTTGAAACGGTTCGGCGAGGGCGTTGCCGTGGCAACGAACCGGTAACGCACCGTGACGAAAAGCGAGAGAAACGTCTGATAGGTCTTCGACCCGAACGATCTGAGCACACTTGCCTCGTCGAGGCTGACGCCGCCGAACAGGTTCGGGTCGAGCTTGCCGTCGCGGACCGTCTCATAGTTCGTGATGTAGATGCCTTCGAACGCCTGCTCGATCTCGCTGGCGGAGCGGATGAAGCGGACTTCGATGCTGAGCATCAGGCCGTCGCGGCGGAACTCCTGCCGCACGCCGAGCGGGGCGATGATCAGCACAGGCTTGCCGGAATGCTTACGGATCAGCCTGAGGATTTCGAGCTGGATGACCGACTTGCCGAGGCCGAAGGCCGCAAAGATCGCCCGCTGGCCGCCGCGCACGCCCCACACCACCAGGTCTCGCTGATGTGGCTTGAGGATCGGGTTGACCTCGTCAGGATCGATGGCAAAGCCGTTCTCGCTGGCCATCCGCACCTTGCGCTCAAGGAACGTCCTGTAGCTCGCCGAAGGCGCGATCGCCGGCCGGGCGAATGGCGCGTTCATAGCGGCTCCTTGTGGCGCCTGAGGCGCTCGACCGGCCGCACGTCTTCCATGATCGAGGCGCGCTTGAACGCCGCGATCTTTCTCTTCCAGCTGCTCGACCTGGTCGCGGGTGTAGAGGACGTCGACCGGCGTGCCGGCGATCGCCACTTCGAGGTAATGCGTGCCGGCCGGCTCGAACACCGCCATGGCCACGATCTCTGCCTCGGGAGGCTTGGGCAGCGGCTTATTCATCGCCAGCCACCATCAGATCACGAAGGAAAGCTGCGCCGGCGGAGCCTTTATCGGCGAGCCGAGCGACAAGAGTGCGGAACGCATGCGCTGCTTCCAGGCAGACAACGCCGTTGCCGAGCAGGCGGAGACGGTCGACGCGGGCGGCGTGAGGCCCACTGAGGTCCAGCCTGGCGGCCACCCCATCAGCCATTCGACGAACAGCGGGTTCAAGGTCCGGCGAATGTGCAAGGACCCGTCGCCAACCGTCGATATCGCCAGGTCCGGGAGGGAAAATTCCTTGCTCTGCTCGGTCAGCGTTTCTGCTGGCTTCCCCTGCTCGATCCTGAGCTTGCTCCGGCCGCCCATCTTCTCGCCATCCGTCGCGCGCGGCGTGTTCCAGAGAGCTGCGTCCCGGCTCAGGTTGTTGCCCTGCGTCGAGTGCAGGTCCGGGCCCGGGCGTCTCCCGTCGTGGGCTGTTGGCGTCGACCAGAGTTGCTCGGTGGCGTAATCCAGCCGATCGCCCCGCATCTGTCCGTCCGCTCTCTCCAGCGTGGGACCCGATCCTTTCCAGTCGTTCGCTGTAGGGGTGGGCCAAATCTTCGCTTGATTCTGCAGGCCGACCTGAGCCTTTCTGCCATCCGGTCGATGACCCGTCAGCGTTGTCCCTTCGGCCAACCCACGACCACCATTGGGCACATCTGGAGTCAGCCACAGCGACGATGAAGAGGCGTTCGCGTTGGTGGCTTGCACGGACTTCCGCCGCAGTGAACAGTCCAGCCTCAACCGCGAAACCAAGTCGGCGTAGGTCTCGAATGACGCGCTCGGCGCCAGCGATTTCGTCAGCCCCCGCCGCAAGCATCCCGGCGACATTTTCGATGACGACAACCCACGGCCGGGCTTGGACGATGATGCGTCTTGCGGTTGACCAGAGATCGCGGGCATCGAACGATCCGCGCTTGCGGCCGGCCATTGAGTGAGGCTGGCACGGGATGCCGCCAATGAGGCCATCCACGATGCCGCGCCATGGGCGGCCGTCGAAGGATCGGGCATCCGACCAGATAGCTGCTGGAGCCAGGAGACCTTGCTCAATCGCGTGGACCAGGTGCGAGACGGCGAAGGCTTCCCTCTCCACCATAACGACGCTTCGAACCGCTGGCAGAGCGAGTTCGAGCCCGAGATCGAGTCCACCCCCCCCTGTGCAGAGGCTGATGAGGTCGACGTGTTCGGGATGTAGAGCCACATTCACCGCACCGCCTCGATCAGCTCGCGGTGCATTTCGCGCACGACGTCGCGGCTCGCCTGCAGCGTGCGGGCGACGACGGCTTCGGCGACGCCGAGCAGCGCGGCGATATCGGCCGTGTCGAAATGGCCGCTCTCAAACATCACGATTGCCGCCTTGGTCTGGAGCGCGGTCATCTAGTCCGCCTCCGACAGGTCCGAAGTCGCAGCCGAAGGCGCCCCCCCCCCGTTTGACGGGCGAGGTCCCGGCGCTTCTGGTTTTGCTTATGGGTCACCAGTTCGAGGTGAAGATCGTTCACACACCGACGCCGGCGGCAGAGGTGATCGAGCTGTTTCTTGCCCGGCACGAAGCCGTGTTCATTCGTCCAGCTGACGAGGTGCACCGCGACCGTCTGCCCGTCGAGGGACATGCGTCCATAATCGCCGCCGCGACCCTCGCCGGAGGTTGGGCCGGTCCAGATGTGGCAGGGACCCAGCTCAGGCGGCAGCCACTCCGGCGCCGGCACGATCTCGACGCGCGCCATGATCTTCTGGCGGATGGCCTCGCGCCGGCCGGTCAATTGAACCGCTCCCGCGGCTTGGCCGCCTGATCGAGCAGCGCGCGGACCTCGGCGATGCGGCGACGCATGCCGTTGATGGATTCACCTTTGACGAGGGCGCGATCGAGTTCGCCGAGATCATCGACGGCCGCGCGGACCTCGCGGCGGATGAATTCGAGATCGACCGAGCAGCCGTAGCGCGCCTTGGCGAACTTCAGCTTCTTGCGGCGGCCGGTGGCCCGTATGTAGGCGGGGTCGCATTCGAGCTCGACGGCGATCATCTGCGCCGTCCATTCGGGATGCGCCTCGTTGAGCGATGCCACTTCGCGCCAGGTCGCCATCACGCACCTGCCCGCCGCGCGTTAGCTGCGCTAACAGCGGCTCGCTGGCGCTCTTTGTCACCAAGCCCCATCCGCTTGGCGCGCTGCTTGACGGCGTTCTCAGTCGGCAGGCCGGTGATCCGCACCAGCTCGATCAGCGGTGTGTTGCTGGCATAGCCCTTGCGGATGATGCCGTTGATATCGACCCCGCCGGAGGCCTTTGGAGGAACCTCCGGCGGGGTCTGCGGCCCGGTTCGCAGCCCGGCCGCAATTTCGTTCACTGATATGTCGGTGATTTCGTGAGCGCCGATGCCGACCTTTTTGACCTCGATAAGCTCCTGCTCTTCGATATCGGCATCTATCCCGGACTGTTCGGGCGGAGCCTCATTGCCCCAGCGCTTCCAGCCCGGCCGCGCCATGCGAGCGTTCAGCTCGATCTTCGGCAGGGTCGGGTAGTATTCCTCCAGCATTTCGTAGGCTTTGTCTGGCTTGCGCGAGTGTTCGCGCGCCTGCTCGACGATGATGGAATCCCACTGCGTGCCGGGCGCCGGCGCCGGCGGCTTGCCGCGCGTCGCGATGATCAGGATTTCGTGCCGGTTACGGTTCCAGTAGCCAGGCGCAATATGCACCTTGTCCCAGACGTAGTGCGACTTGTACTCGAACCCCCAGAACCGGATGGCGCGCAGCGTCTCGCAGAGCATCGGCACGGTCGACCAGCAGGCGAGCACCGTATCGGGCGCGGCCAGCGTGCCCACCGGCAGCGCCATAATCTCTTCGATCGTCTGCGTCGGGTAGTGATTGTCGGCTGCCCGGTCCATGCCGGTTTCGCGGCTGTATGGCTCAAAGCGCGTCGCCGGGTCGGCATAGATCAGGCCGAACAGTTCGGTCGGCAGTGCCCGTTGTTTCTCGCCGAGCCGCCGCTCGGTCTCGCCGCGAGCAACCTGCTTCGCCACCGTCTTGAGCTTGCGCGGCTCGATGGTGCGCAGCGTTTCAAGCTGCTGCGCCGGCGACAGGGTCAGCAGCTTGACCGCGACGGATGGCGCGAGCTCGCCGCTCTTCACTTTCGCGAACAGCTCTGGCGTCCCGTCGCGCTTGACCTTAGCGGCCGTCGCCGTTGAGCGCGGCGAGATACTCATCAGGTCGGACGCCGCCTGCCGATCAAGCTGCACATTTGCATCTTGCCCGCCGCGCTTGCCGCCGTGCCTATATCCCTCGATCTCGGCGGCAACGGCAGCGCGTTGCCCGTCGTTCAGATGACGGCGGTGCAGGTTCTTGCTGAGCACCCATATGAGAGGATCGCCCTCAGCTTCGAGGTTGAAATGCCGAAAGTGCGCGGGTTCGGACTGCCCGATACGTTTGAGAACGCCGGCCTCGATTGCCGCGCGATAGCGATTGCGGCCGTCGAGGATTTTACCGTCGAGTATGACGATCTTGTCGAGCAGCCCGTTGGCCCGGACATCCTCCACCAGCCGATCGAAGTCCATTCCTTCGATCAGCGGAAACAGATTTGCGAGGGGATGAAACTCAAGCATCTGGCGTCTCCAGCTCAGCCTCGAGCACGGCGCGCATTTCGAGCGCCGCTTGTACCGCCTGGTCGATTTCAGCGATGGCCCGCCGCGTCTCGCTTTCCTTGCGCTTCGACCGGCTGACGATGACGCCAACGGCGGCGAGCGCTTCACCCGTCTCGCGGGCCATGTCGCAGTAGTCGGCGCGGCGCTGCCGCGGATCGGGCGAGCGCGGCGCATCGACCAGAACCTTGCCGATCAGCCGCGCCGCCATTGGCACGAACATCGGCTCAGCATTGCGAGCGATCAGGAATTGGTCAGCCTCAATCGCCACGTCGAACGGGATGAAGCGGTTGTCTAGTTCGGGCTTGGGATAGTCGCGGAACGATCCGCCGCGCCGGATGCGGCTCGACACTTCGACGCAATGCTTGCGCACCGCCTCATAGAAATCGCCGCAGACAATGCGGATGCCCAACCGCTGCGCATCGGTCAGCATGGCGCAGCCTCATGTGGCAAACGAGTGGTCGCCGAACACATGAAAGTCGAGCCCGGTGAGGCGATCTTTGGGGCATGGAAAAGCCCCTGCCCTACCAGCCGAGCGAAACCCTGATCGATGCCAATGCCGCGCTCGTCGCCGCCAGAAAAAGGGCTGCCCGCGCGCTCGCCAGGGAGGAGGGAGCGGCGCGCGGACAGTCCGGCCCCGGCGCTGCTGATCGGGCGCGCCGAACCGGAAAGGGAAATGCGAAGTGAGCGCGCCATGTCAGCCTCTCACCAGAAAGGCGCCAACGATCATCGCGACGATGCCTGCAGTCGCTATGCCGGCGAGCGTGAGCCGGATGCGTAGTGGCATCGGCGGCACGCGACGCGAATGTGTCGCGGCCCAGGACCGCGCGAAATCCGGATCGAAGCAGTCGCGATCGTCACGCATTGGCGACCTCGACGCTCGGCTCCGGCCGCTCGACGCCTTCCGGCCACACCGCGTCCTTCGGCCAATTCATCGAGAACCACGCCATGGCGCGCTCGTAGGACTGGAGACGGAGGTCGACTTCGCCGGCAAAGGCGCGCTCAAGGCGACGCTGGTCGCGGAAAATCTGGTAGCTCTGCTGGGCGCGGCTGAAACCGGCCTTCTCAGCGAAGGCATCCGACACGGCGATGAGGCGACCGATGAGGTTCATGCCGCAACATATCGTGTAATTTTACAGGACCGTCAAGCCTATTTACACGATGTATACACGGCATGGCTCGTGTATGATTACACGCATGGCTGACACAGTTGCCGACCGCATCCGGCAAAGGCTTGCCGAAACAGGGCTTTCCGCGCACGCCGCCTCGCTCAAGGCGGGCGGCTCGCCGTCACTCATCCCGAACATCCTGCTGGGCCGCAGCGCCAGCCCCCGCGTCGCGACGCTGCAGAAGATCGCCGAAGCGCTCGACACGTCTACCGAATGGCTGCTCGGCGATGAGGAGAAAGTCGCCGCCACGGTTCAAACACCGGCGATGGCAAGCGATGAACTAGAGCTGATCGAGGGGCCGCCAACTTCGCTGATCTTCAACGACCTGCCGATGACGATACCGATCCTTGGCACCGCCCTTGGCTCGGTCGTGTCGGAGGGGATCGAAGGCTTCCAGTTTGAGCCCGGCGAAGTCATCGGATACGTGCGCCGGCCGACGCCGCTCGCCAAGATCAGAGAAGCTTACGCGTTGCTCATCCGGGGCGATTCGATGGACCCCATGCACCCACCGAACCAAGTGCGGGTGATCAACCCGCTGAGGCCTTGCGAGCCTGGTGATTCCGTCATCGTCATCACGCGGCAATGGGCTGACGATCCGGGGCAGGCCTATATCAAAATTCTGCGGCGGCGCACCGAGCACTCGGTCGTGCTGGAACAACTCAATCCGCGTTCGCGGTTCGAAATTCCGCGTCAGCATGTGGCAGGCATTCACTACGTGCTGACGATGAACGATCTGCTCGGCTTTTAGGTTAGGGGAACCAAATGGCCTATGTCTGTTATCTCATCGGTATCGTGCTGTTTCTGATCGGCGGCTGGTGGACGCTGGAAGTCTTGACCACGGCGGCCAGTACAATTCCGTCGGGTGGCGCAATCGGCGGCGGCGTCGCATTGGGCGTCATCATTGCGGGCGCGCCGGGCTTCAGCGTCTTTCTATCCTCCTTCATTTTCTTCGCCCTTGGCGCAGGGCTCGACAGCCTCAGGCAGATCGCCAAGAATACCCGCCGGATGGAGCGGGCAATGTCCGACTGGCTCAACCAGGCGGACCGCGAGCCTGATTTGAGCCGCTCCCGCAGGTGATCTTGCATATTTACACGATCATGTATTGACCGTGTAAAGATACAAGACTAGTTTCGGCCCTCAGTTTCATCACTGGAGGGCATGATGCTCGACGCTTCCGTCGCCGCCTTTGCGGCAGAACTCCCACACTCGTTTGCTTCGACGCCCGTCGCCTTTGCCGGGCAGACTGAACGCGAGCCGACCGTTGCCGAGCGCATGGCCGAAACCATTCTCGGCTTCGCCAAGGACGGTCAGGCGACGAGCTATGGCGACCTCGCCAATGCCGGGTTCACGCGCCAGCAGATCGGCGCCGAATTTCCAAAGGCTAAGGCGATCGCCGATACCTACGTCATCCGGCAGGATGCGCCGGTCACATTGAGCAAGCCCTGGGAAGCCGACGCCGAATATCGGCGCGACCGCGTCGACCGGGCCGCGAGCCTGGTCACCGACGCTTTGTCGCAGTCCCCGGAAGTCGCGGCAGTTCTCCGGCGCAGCGGCTACACATCTGCCGAGATCGGCGATCTCTGGCCCGAGTTCATGGCCGAAGTCGGCAAACGCCTCGCGGGGGTGAAGTCATGACCGCGCTCGCGCCGACGCATCGGCACAAGAAGCGCGGCAGCCTCTATGAGCTGCTAGGCATCGGCAAAATGCAGACTGACTTCTGGTTCGACGGCCTTGATGAAGACGCCGACGCCGGCAACGTCGATATGCGCCCCATCGCTATCTATCGCGCTATAGATGATGGCTCTCTTTGGGCCCGGCCCCGCGAGGAGTTCGAGGACGGCCGGTTCGAGAAGCTGCCCGACCGAAACGCAGGCGAGGCGCAAGTCGCGACGGCAGCATTGTTCGATATCGTTGCCGAGCGGCGGCGACAGATCGAGGTCGAGGGTTGGAACGTCTCCCATGACGATGGTCATGGTGCAGGCGAGCTCGCGAGAGCGGGCGCCGTCTACGCTCTAAGCAGCGTCACATCCGCCGTTCCTTTGGCTCCTTCGCAATCCATTCGGGGGGCCATCGCGTGGCTTTGGCCGTGGGCCGCCGGATGGTTCAAGCCCTCGATCGATCCGCGACGCGACCTCGTAAAGGCCGGTGCGCTCATCCTCGCTGAAATCGACCGGCTTGATCGGATCGAAGCGAAAAAGGCGGCAGCGATATGAGCGAGCTATCGCGCGCCTCGGGCGAACTGTCGCCGTTCTGGGTCTTCACGGCCGCCGGCCTCTGCTTCGACTTCGATAATCCGATGGCCGAAATGATCGAGCCGCGTGCTTTGGCTTGGCAGCTCAGCGGCGAGGGTCGCTGGGCCAACAATACGCACTGGCACCTGTCGGTCGCCCAGCACTCGCTGATCGTCGCCAACGCCATCCCGAAGCCGGAGTGGCGTATCTATGGCCTGCTGCACGACGCTGCAGAATCGGTGACGCGCGATCTCTCGACGCCCTTCAAGGCCTGGCTGCAGGCGCATGGCGCCGACATCGTGGGGCTTGAGCGCAGGATCCTTATTGCCGTCTGGGAGCGGTTCAATCTGCCCCAGCCAACCGCCGAGATCGCCGCGGCTGTCGACCTCGCCGACGCCAGGGCGCTCGCCACCGAATACCGCGATGTCGTGAAGGGGAAGGGACCGGCCTGGGTGCCATCGGCCCCGCCGCTGCCCGGCAAGCCGATACGCTTCATCCGCCGCGACCAGGTCGAGGAGGACTTTCTGAAGGCGCTCGATTGCTTGTCGATCGACGCCTATCGTGCCGGCCTGAGGAGGGCATCATGACGGTCATGAGCGCAGCATCGGCTGCTACTAAGCCCGCACTGGCACCCGCTGGGGCTCATCCCGACTTGGTCCGTTTCGAAAACGCCGAACTGATCGAGGAACTGAACCGCCGGATAGGCGTCGGCAAAATCGAGCAGCAGGAGCTGATCGAAGAGTGGGCCGACGGCGACCCCGAGGTCGACGCGGATGATGGGCCTGAGGTTGACTATCCGCCGGCGCTTGTCGACGCAGCGGACTGGTGGCAGCGCGGCGACCGGAGGGAGGCACTTCACTATCTCGAAATTGCACTCGGCCGCGATTTCTCCGGCCTTGGTGATCTCAAGCCGGAGGACCTGCTTTGACAGCCATCCTCGCGGCCAAGCCGTTCGCCGCGGCGATTGGCAAGGTGGTCGGTGCGATCGAGAAGCGCAGCGGCTATCCCATCCTCGCCTGCGTGCTGATCGAGGTGGCGGACGGTAGGGCAAGCCTTGTCGCGACCGATCTCGATGTGCGTGTGACCACGTCGATCACCGCAGAGGGCGATGCCGGTCCGCTATGCGTCGAGGCCAGCAGACTGGCGGCCGTGATGGGGAGGCTCAAGGACAAGGGCGAGGTCAAGCTTGACTATCAGCCCTACGAGCTGGTGATTACGGCCGGCCGGTCGCGCTTCACCCTACCAACGCTCGATCCTGAGCCCTTTCCGGACTTCACCCAGGACAGCGAGCTGCATTCATTCACCGTCAAGAGCGCTGAGATCGCACGGGTTTTCACCGCTATGTCGCCGGCAATCCACGATGGCGATGATCGGGCCTTCCTTTGTGGCATCCGCCTCGAATGCGGCACGATCAGCAGCGCGAGCGAGCACGCCAAACTTGTCGTCTGCGCCATGGACGGAAAGAAGCTATACGTTCGCCACATCGACGCGCCGGGGATCACGCCTGGCGTAAAAGGCGTCACGGTGCCGACCAAGACCTGCGGTCTTATCGCCAAGCTCTTCGACGGCGATAGTGAGCTGTCGATCTCGGTTACCGCAGGCGAAGCTTCTGACCGCATCACTGTGATCGGTGGCGAAACGAAGCTGGTTTCGAAGCTCGTTCAGGGCACGTATCCCGACTGGCGCCGGCTGATGCCGACGCGTACAGGGACGCATAGCTATGACGCCAAGAGCCTCGTTGTGGCGATCGAGAATGCTGTGGCAGCCGCCGGCGGCAGCAAGGCAAAAGCCGTCCGGCTCAATTTCTCGGACGACGAAGAGACCGAGATCATCTTCCGCAGCCTGCCTGGCGAAACCCAAGCCGAAGGGCGCGATGCCTGCGTGCATTCATCGCTCGGCGGCGCCAAGACGGAAGAGATCGGCGTCGACGGGCGCTATCTGATCGAAATGGTGACCAACCTCGACGCCGAGACTATCGAGCTGGCGATCGCCGACGCCATGTCGCCCATCGTCATCAACGCCGCGACGTTCGACGATCGCCGCGTCGTCATCATGCCGATGCGGGTGTGACAATGGACGTCACCGACGACACGCCGCTGACGCTCAAAGAGGCGTGCGAAATGTTCTTTCGCAACACGATCACGCCGAAGACGCTGCGCGCCGAGGCGGGCCGGGGGACCTTGACGATCATGCGGATCGGGCGGCAAGACTTCGTGACCCCCCAGGGCATCAAGGGGATGATGGTGAAAACATGCCGCGCAAAAGACAGCCCCCAAGGCTCTACCTCCGCGACGACGAAGCCGTCTGGATCATCCGAGACGGAGCGAAATCTATCCGCACAGGCTGCGGCGCTGATGACAGCACAGGCGCTGAAAAAGCACTCTCGCAGTACCTCGCGGACAAGTTCGAGCCTGTCAGCCAAAGTAGTCCAGCTCGCCTCAGCGTCGCCGAGGTCCTGACCGCCTATGGCCGGGAGCATGCGCCTAACACGCGCGGCTCCAGCCCGGAAATGGCTGGCTACAATATCGCGGCCCTGCTGCCTTATTGGGGGCAGCGCAAGCTCTCCGATATTCGGGGCGCGACCTGTCGCGAATATGCGGCGCTGCGCGGCAAGAAGATCAAGCCGGGGTCGATCCGCCGCGAGCTGGCGGTCCTGTCGGCGGCGATCAATTACTGGCACCGCGAGCACGGCCCGCTCGACAGCATCCCCGTCGTCACACTGCCGCCGAAGTCACCACCTCGTCAGCACTGGCTGACGCGTAGCGCGGCGGCCACGCTGCTCGCCGGGGCGCTAGGCTGGTACAAGCTGACCTGGACGGACCTCGCCACGCGCGAGGAGCATAGCCGCTGGCGCCGCGACCTCGGCGCGGTCAACCGCCATTGCGCCCGCTTCATCCTGCTCGGCCTCTACACCGGCACGAGGCACGCTGCGATCCTCGCCATCAAGTGGATGGCCAACGTCAATGGCGGCTGGGTCAATCTCGACAGCGGCGTGCTCTACCGGCGGGGCGCCGGCGAGGAGGAGACCAGCAAGCGGCGAGGCCCGCTGAAACTCAACCGCAGGATCCTTGCGCACCTTCGCCGCTGGCACCGGATCGACGCCGAGAAGCGCAAGGCGATTGCGGAGAAGACCGGCAAGCCCTGCACCGACCACTGGCACGTCGTGGCCTACGAGGGCCAGCCGATCCAGAAGATGCGTAAGCCCTGGTATGCGGCTGTCGAAGGCGGCGCGCTAGGCAAGGAAGTGACGCCCCACATCCTGCGCCACACCCGCGTGACCTGGTGGGTGCAATCCGGCCTCAGCCTCGAGGAAGTCGCCGACGCCGCCAGCATGACCGTGCAGATGGTCGAAGACGTCTACTGGCACCACAGCCCGCACTTCCAGAAGCGCGCGGCCGAGGCATGAACGAGGCTGCTTTTACGCAGGCACTTCAGGTTGGGCAGGCGCGTCCGCCGCGGCGTCTCCGGACTGGAGTTGATCGCGCCATAGCCTAAGTGCGTCACGAGCGCTTTCGAGCGCCTGTTGGTGTTCCTCGATCTCATTTATTGGCAAGCTTCTCGCCGCAAATCCGCCGACCGGATTATGCTCAAATGTGCCAATTCTTATCGGCCCGGCAACACCTCCCGGATTCACGTCTATGACATGCTGGACGGTCCAGGTCGCCAAGAAGATGGCCTCCCTCACAGTGGGTCGACCATTGGAGCAGAAGACGTCCGTGAGGAATCTCAAAAACGGATCGGCGGACAATTTCCCCGAACCTGCCGCCGAGTAGTAATGATGCTCATCTAGAAGTCTAGGCTGAAGCGCGCCTTCAAAAACACAGGTATGATGAGTTCCGCCGTGCGCAAATATCAAAATGGGATTGGCATCTATCGAGTTATTAATGCCAGTCTGAACGAACTGCTGTATTATTGAACGTGTGAGGAGTAACGGAAAGTCGAGAGCGTGTTGTTGGCCCGCAATGTGGCCGTGATTTAGCTCAGCCATTATCCTAAATCGTGCGTTCTGCCCGACATCGCCAGCGAACGCGAAAAGCTGGGGACCGGGCAGGATTGAAATCTTCTGCCCATGGTGGTGCCCGATACCGACCCCTCCCATGCTGGGCGTGATCATGCTGTCGGCCGCAATTACCGCGCCGTCTGTGCAGTGGAAGGTAACGGCAATCGTCATCCGCGAAAGACGCTATTTACCTTCATTTCCGGATATCGCTTGTAGATCGCCCCTACGAGCTGTTCGAAGGAAAGGTTACGCACCCACCCCGCGACGCTCTCCAAGTAGGTTTTGGTAGCAGGCGGCAGGTTAGCTAGAATGCCAACACCCTGCTGAAATCCGTTTTGTGACAGAGCATAAACTCGGTATCGCCCCGTGCTCTGCACCAGCGCCAAACCTTGTCCCGCAAGTTCGTCGAGATTGTCATAGACCGTCTTGTCGAAGGGACCATAGTCGTAAGCCGCAAAATCAAAATGCGGCCCATCGAGCAAATGCGGCGCCTCACGATCCAGCAAAAAGAACAGCTTCTGCACCTGCACAGGTGTAAAGCTGACGTTCTCTCCGCCCGCTGCCAAAGCAGCGATAACGTGTTCACTTCTGGTCATGCCGATCTCCCGTCACTGGTGATTCTATCAGAATTGTCAATGAATGACGAGCGCGCGTAATTTTGAATGGATAAGGCGCGTATCCGGCGCACAGAAACCGCACAGATACGTGCGAACAAGTCCGCAACGTTCCGGGTGCGTTCGCATTGAAAAGGCTAGGTTTTTCAGTGGAGCACTATTTTCGTAATGATGGGGTCAGGTGTTCGAGTCACCTAAGCGGCACCATATCTTCAACGACTTAGCCTTCGCCGAGGTAGGCGGCACGCGGCCAGGCCTGGTTCCGTTCTTTTTGCAGTCATGCCAGACTGCCCGGTACTGCAGTTAACTAGGCCGTGGGTGCATCGGGGTCGATCAGGCCCGCTCCCTTGAGTTCAACCCAGAATGCTGCCGGGATCGTCTCCTTGAGGAAGTCGATATTGCTGGCGACCTCCGACGGGCACGCACCGCCGGGGATGATCGATACAACGGCCGGGTGAGCGAGCGGAAACTGCAAGGCCGCGGCCTGCAGCGAGACGCCGTACCGGGCACAGACAGCCTGGATGCGGCGAACGCGCTCCTGGATTTCGTCGGAGGCAATACCGTAGCGATAGCGCGCGTTTGGTCCGGGGCCGGTCGCGAGGATGCCCGACGCGTAGGGCGCGCCGACGATGACGCTGACGCCGCGTTCGGCGAAGCGCTGCATACCTTGCAGCGAGGATTGGTCGAGCAGCGTGTAAGGCATGGCGACAATGCCGAAATCGATGTCGACGCGCGTGGCAATCGTCTCAAGGGCTTCGGTGACATTGAGGCCCATACCGATGGCCTTTATCTGGCCGTTCCGCTTCAGTTCCTCGAGTGCTTTGACACCGCTCTCCATGAGATCCTTGAGCCGCCCGGCATGATGTTCGCCATGGGCGGCTACCACATCGAGATCGTGGATGATCAGGGCATCAATTGTGTCGAGCCCAAGCCGGATCAGGCTTTGCTCGTAGGCACGCATGAAGCCGTCATAGGTGTAGTTCCACTCGATCTCGAAATTCAGCCCATAGGTCCAGGCACCCCGATCGAAGGCTTTCGGGTCGGCCGGTCGGTGCAGGACCCGCCCGACTTTGGTCGTGATCAGAAACTGGTCGCGCGGCTGGTCGAGCAGGAAATCACCAAGACGGTGCTCGCTGAGGCCGAGGCCGTAGTAGGGCGCCGTGTCGTAATGCCGGATACCGCCATTCCACGCCGCCTGGAGCGTCTCGCGGGCGGCGACGCCATCGAGGCGATTGTACATGCCGCCGAGATGGGCCGCGCCAAAACCCATCGGCGGCAGAGCGAGTTGGGTGGCACCGACCTGGCGGCGACTGGAAAGATCGAGGCTCAAGATTTCCTCGCTGGCTAGAGCGCAAGACGGATCAGTAGGTGGCGCGGCCGCCGGAGAGATCGAAGACCGAGGCGGTGGTAAAGCTGTTCTCTTTCGACACCAGCCACGACACCATGTTGGCGATTTCCTCGACCTCGAGAAAGCGGCCGCGCGGAATACGGCTCAACATGTAGTCGATGAACTCGGGCTTGAGCTCATCGAGGATGCGCGTCTTGGCGGTTGCTGGCGTAATGCAATTGATGGCGATGTCGTATTTGGCGCATTCCTTGCCGACCGCCTTGGTCATGGCGATAACGCCGCCCTTGGCTGCCGCGTAGGCGGAGGCATTGGGGTTGCCTTCCTTGCCGGCGATCGAGGCGATGTTGACGATCCGGCCGTAATTGCGCGTCTTCATGCCGGGGAGGATGGCGCGATTGACGTAGAACGTGCCGTTGAGGTCGATATCGATGACGCGGCGCCATTCGTCGAGATCGTATTCGTCGAGCGGTGCATTCTTGCCGGCAATACCCGCCGAGTTGACGAGAATGTCGATCTTGCCCAGCGTTGCCTCAGCCGATTTCGTCGCGGCCGCAACACTGTCGTAATTACCGATGTTGACCTCTATCGCCGAGGCAGACGAACCGAGTTCCGCGACGGCCTGGTCAAGCAGGTCTTTGCGCAAGTCCCAGAGTGATACTTTCGCGCCGGATAGAATGAGCCGTTTGGCGACGGTGAGGCCGATGCCCTGCGCCCCGCCGGTGATCACGGCGATGTTGCCGTCGAGATCGATCTTGTTCATGCTAGTACCTTTCAGGATGCGGATTGGTGTTGCCGGCCGCCTCGGATGCCAGGCGTGGCTTGGTATCGGGTGGGCGAAAAACCGACGAGATATTTTTGTCCTTGAGCGCCGGCGCATCGCGGTAGAGGAAGCAGGTCGCGAGCCGATCGCTTTCGGTTGTGTATTCGGCGGGCGGCGACGTCCAGCACATTTCCATCACATGCGGGCAGCGCTCGGCGAATTTACAGCCTGCACCACGAGTGGGTCCGCTTGGCTCGGCGTTCCTGATCTCCTCGCCACCCCAGGGTTTTGACAAATCGGGCAGTGGAATCGAGGACACCAGCAGTTGCGAATAGGGGTGCTTCGGATCGCCGATGACGCGCTCGACCGATCCCGCCTCTGCCACCGCACCCCGATAGAGGATGACGATGCTGTCGCAGATCTGGAAGGCCGTCGTCAGGTCGTGGGTGATATAGACGATCGAGATATCGAGGTCGCGATTGAGCGTCTTAAGCTCGTCGAGAATGGTCGCACGCAGTGAGGCGTCGACCATCGAAACGGGCTCGTCGGCGATGATCAGTTTCGGCCGGAGCAGCACCGCGCGCGCCACCATGACGCGCTGGCGCTGGCCGCCACTCAGTTCGTGCGGAAACCGGCCGAGCGTATCCTGCGGCCTGAGGCCCACGCGGCTCAGTGCTTCCTCGATGAGCTTTCGGGCTTCTGCATCGGAATGAGCGAGGCCGTAGCGGCGCACAGGCGTAGTCAGCACATGGTCGATCCGGTAGAACGGGTTAAACACATCGAACGGGTCTTGAAACACCGGCTGCACTTCGCGGCGGAACTGCCGACGCTCGGCGCCAGACATCGTCGCGACGTTCTGGCCGCGATACAGCACTTTGCCGCGCGAGGGATCGATGAAGCCCAGCATGATGCGGGCGAGCGTGGTCTTGCCGCAGCCGCTTTCGCCGGCGACAGCCGTCATCGAGGGCGCATCCTCGGATAGCGATAGCGTGATGTCATCGAGTGCGGTGAAGGCGCCGTAGGTTTTTGCCGCTCGCTGCAATTCGATCAGGGCACTCATGGCGCGTGCTCCTGATGGGTCGTTGCCGGGCGGGGCGGCAGGGCAAGGTTGTCGGGATAAAGATGACAGGCGACGCGCTGTTCCGGGCCGATCGGCTGCAACAAGGGCGTCTCACGTCGGCAGCGGTCGAAGGCATAGGGGCAGCGCGGGCTGAAACTGCATCCGTCGGGCATATCGACGAGACGCGGTGGCAGGCCGGGAATGCCGGTCAGCGCCCGCTTCTGGTCGATGCCGGGAAGGCTATCGACCAAGAGCTTCGTATAGGGATGGCGCGGCGCCTCGATCATCTGCTTGACCGGGCCAATCTCGACGATCTTGCCGGCGTACATCACGCCTACCGTATTGGCGAACTGGGCGATGAGACCCATGTCGTGGCCGATCAGCACCACGGCGGCGCCGAGCCCGCCTTGCAGCTTGCCGAGGGTCTGCATGACCTGGCGCTGCACTACGACGTCTAGGGCGCTCGTCGGCTCATCGGCGACGATCACCTTAGGTGAAAGCGAGGTCGCAATCGCCATCGCGGCGCGCTGCTTCATGCCGCCCGAAAGCTCATGGGGATAGCGCCTGGCAACCGCCGGATCGAGGCCGACGCGCGTGAGGAGTTCCGCGACCCGCGCCGTCATCGCTTCCCGCGACATCTGCACGTGGGCGGCGATGGCGTCGATGATCTGGTCCTCGAGCCGCATCACCGGGTTCAGCGAACTCATCGCGCCCTGCGGGATCAACGCGATATCGCGCAGCCGCGTGGCGCGGAGTTCCTTGATCGACATTTTGAGGATGTCGCGGCCATCGAGCATGACGCTGCCGCCGACGATGCGGCCGGGCGCCCGCGTCAGCCGCATCAGCGCCGTCGCCATCGTGGTCTTGCCGGAGCCAGATTCGCCGATCAGCCCCAGCCGTTCGCCGGGTTTGAGGGAGAACGAGACGTCGCTCACCGCCTTGGCCGGGCCGCTCGACGTATCGTAGTGCACGTTGAGATTGTCGACGACTAGGATGGCGTCCGTCGCCGCTTGTTGCGCTTCAACTATCATGCGCGGCGCGACAATTTTGGGTTGGCGAAGCGATCAAAACCGACCGAGGTCAGGAACAGGCCGAGGAAGATCAGCGCAATGACGACGATCGGCGGTCCCCACCACCACCAATAGCCGCGCAGCACCGCCGCCGACTGCTGCGACCAGTAGATGGTGTTGCCGAGCGTCGTTTCTTCGATCGCCCCGAGGCCCAGCGCCTCAAGCCCGATTACCGCGAGGATTGCCGAGCCGACCGTGCCGACAAAACTCGCGACGATGAACGGCAGGAGGTTCGGCATGATCTCGCGAAACAGGATTTCGAGCGCCCCCTCCCCGTTCACGCGCGCAACCTCGACATAGGAGCGCTCGCGGATGGTCAACACCTGCGCGCGGATAGTGCGGGTGGTGAACATCCAGGAGAGCGAGGCGACCACCAGCGCCATGATGTTGGTGGTCATGCGATCGACATTGCCGGCGATGATGACGAGGATGGCGATCGCCGGCACGGTCAGCAAGGCGTCGGCAATGATGCGGATGACGGCGTCGACGATGCCGCCGAAATTGCCGGCCAGCAGACCGAAGACCAGTCCCAGCCCGACCCCGATGAAACCGGCGATGAGGCCCATCTTCAGCGTGTTCGGCGTGCCGTAGATCAGCAGCGTCAGCATGTCCCGCCCCTGCGAATCCGTGCCGAGAAAGAACTGTGCCGAGGGCGGCCGGCGAGGCGTCACAGCGCCAACTGTGGCGTTATGGGCATCGACGAAGAGCGGGCCGATGACGCTGATCAGCACGATCAGCAGCAGGATCGAGAGGCCGAGGATCAGCGTCCCGCTGATCCGGCGTTCGGCCAGCCCGCGCCGCAGGTTAGCAAAGGCGCTCATCGGCGGATCCTCGGGTCGAGCAGGGGATAGATGAGATCGACGACGAACAGCAGGACAGCGAGCGCCACGATGAGCATCAGCACCACGCCCTGGATGACGAAATAATCCTGCCCGCGGATGGCGGCGTAGAGCAGCGAGCCGAGGCCCGGATAGTTGAAGATGACTTCGACCAATACGGCGCCCGAGAGCACCGAGCCCATGGCGAGCGCCAGCGCCGTCACCTGCGATAGCATGGCGTTGCGCATGCCATACCAGAAGAAGACGCGCCAGGCGCTGAGCCCCTTGGCTTCGGCGAAGGTGATGTAATCCTCACCGAGCACCGAGACCATCTGGCTCCGCATGCCCAGGGCCCAGAAGCCGACATTGCCCAGCACGATGGCAAGGAGCGGCAGCAGCGCGTGGCGGAGCACATCGAGCACGGTGCCTGCGTCGAGGCGCGCAATGCGCGTGGTGTCCATGCCGCCCGCAGGTGGTAGGATCTTCCAGACCACAGCGAAGAGATAAACGAGGATGATGGCGAGCAGGTAAAATGGGATCGACGTGAGGATCATCAATCCCGGAACCAGCGCCCTTATGCCGCGCCCCGTGCCGGGCCACGCCAGCAGCGCGCCAAGGACCGAGCCCACGGTGAAGGCAATGAGCGTTGCGACCGCCAGAAGCGACAGGGACCACGGCAGGGCATTCATCAGCTTGGTGGTCACCGTCTCGGGGAAGTCGGCGAACGACACGCCGAGATCGAGATGGAACAGGTCGCGCCAGTAATTGATGTATTGCGCCAGCATCGGCTGATCGAGTCCGTACTTGGCGCGATAGGCGTTGGTGATCGCCTGCACGTCCACCGATTGCTGGGCGCCGCTCACCTGGAGCTTGGCGATCGCAGTCTGCACGGGATCGCCGGGCAACAACCTCGGAATAAGGAAATTGACGCTGACGGCGATGAAAACGATCAGCAAAAGCTGACCGAACCGTTTCGCAAAATAGCTAAGCAGTTCTCGGGACATCAGGTTCTTGTCTCTCTTCCTTCTCCCCTTGCGGGAGAAGGTGGATCGGCCGAAGGCCGAGGCGGATGAGGGGTGGTCAGACACTCAGAGCTTGTGGCTCACCCCTCATCCGGCGCTACCGCGCCACCTTCTCCCACAAGGGGAGAAGGAAGACGCGGCGCCTCAGTCGGTCACGACCCCTTCGCCGGCTTCAGGCTGTGGATGACCACGTTGAAGGCCTCCCACGGCGTATAGGGCGCCACGTAGGAGTTGGCGGCGCTGGGCCAGCCAGTCCAGTAGGTGTTGTTGAAGGTCACCACGTGGAATTCCTCGAGCATGTCGATCTGCGGCAGGTCGCGCAGGGCGATGTCGAGGGCGGCGGTGGCGTTCTTCATGTAGTCCGAGGTCGGATCGGGATTGGCCGGCACCGCCAGCATGGCGTCGATCAGCTTGTCGTAGTCGGCGTTCGAGTACCGCGAGCCGGCGACCGTATAGGGCACGGCCGTGCCGAGCGGGCGCGAGTACTTGGAGTGGTAGTCCTTGAGCGTCTCGACGGGTTCCGACAGCGAACCGCAATGGACGAACACCATGGTATCGAAATTGCCATTGGTGATGTCCGGCAGCCAGGAATCGTCGACCGGCGCCTGGATGGCGTCGAACCCGGCGTCCTTGAGTTGCTGCGTCAGCGGCGCCTGGATCGGCTGGATGAAGGCCGGCACGCGCACCTTGAACTCCAGCGTCTTGCCATCCTTGGCCCAAAAACCATCAGCGCCTTTGGCGTAGCCGGCCTTCTGCATGTAGGTGGCGACTTCGGCCAGGTCCTGATGATCGACCTTGTACTTGTCGATCACCTTCTGCAGCGGGCTGTCCGGCTTGAGGTAGGTGCCGGCCATGTAGCCGGAGAAGGCAAAACTCACCGGATGGTCGGAGCCTTCGTAGCCGATGTCCGACAGTTTGGCCCGGTCAATGGCGCGATCCACCGCCCAGTGCAGATTAACGTCGTTCCACGGCGCTTTGAGGTTGTTGAAGACCAGCGAATAATCGCAGCCGTCGGGAGCGCCCCAGACCGGCCCTTGAGTATTCCAGGAGGATAGCTTGGGGTTCTGCGCCTGTGCCGCCTCGAACGTGCCGACGAGAAGCTGGCGGCCGCCATCGACCTGGTTGGCAATCTGCAACTGACCCATGGCATCGTCGCTGGCCACCGGCACGATGACGATACGCTTGGGCGCGGGCAGCGCCATGAAACCGCTCTTGGCGCCCCACCAGTTGTCGTCGCGATCGAAGACTTCCTGCTGCGAAGTCGAGCTCACGAGCTTATAGGCGCCGGTGCCCATCGGCAGGCCCTTGGCGAGATCGTAGTTGGTGAACCCCTTGATGTCCTGGCCCTGCCAGATGTGCTTGGGCAGGATCGGGTAGTGGTTTTCGTGGCCGAGCGCGAGATGGTCGCGCACCCAGCGCGGCGCCGGCTTGGTGAAGTGGATGACGGCTGTCAGCGGGTCGGTGGCGTCGACATCCTTGACGTATTCCTTGTAGTCGGACGAGCCGTTGATTTCGGGCGGCGCATCGCGCAGGGCTTCGAGCGTAAATTTCACGTCGTCGGAGGTGAAGGGCTGGCCATCCTGCCAGGTGACGCCCTTTCTCAGGTGTATAGTCGCCGTCAGGAAGTCCGGGCTGAGGTCAAAGCTCTCGGCCTGCCAGGGGATCAGCTTGCCGTCGGTGAGGTTGGTATAGAACAGCGCCTCGTTGACGGTGAACTGCATGGCGTCGCGCTGGTGCGTGACCGAGGTCAGGTAGGGGTTCCAGTTGTCGACGTTGGCCAGTTGGGCCGGCTGGTCGCCCCAGGGCGTCAGCACGAGCGTTTCGTTGCGCGGCACGTCGGCGACGGTCTGGGCGAAGGTCGCGGTTCCGGTGAGCAGCAGACCCGCAAGGCCGGCGAGAGCGGCGAGCAGTTGGCGTCTATGCGATGCGTATGTCACGTTAGTCCTCCCTCTTTGGTCGTTTTCGACCGGTTGTTGAATTACGTCATTGCGTTCGTGGCTAAACCGCCATGGCGGAGATGGCGTCGAGCGTGAGGCCATGGCCGAACCCCGGTTCGTCGCTCGGCACGCACCAGCCATCCTTCGGCACCGCCATCCCCGGATAACCGATGGTTTCGGCGAGCGGCACACCGGGTCCGCCGCCGACGAAATATTCGCCCCAGCGGCTGTTGGTCGATGAGAAGGTGAAATGCTGGCCGAAGGGCGTATTCATGCCTGCATGGCAGATCAGTTCGAGACCGGCAGCATCGGCGATGGCGGCGATCTTCTGGCAGGCGGTGAAGCCGCCGACCCAGTTGATATCGGCCTGGAAGATATCGGCGACGCGATCCTTGGCCGCCTCAAAGAAGGTATAGGGCGTGTACCAGTGCTCGCCGGTCGCCAGCGTCATCCATGGCAGCCGCTCGCGCAGCGCGCGATGCGAAGTGTGGTCCTCGGGGATGAGGCAATCCTCCATCCATTTGAGCTTGAAGGGCCTGAGCCGGTCGGCGAGCCGCACGGCGAACTCGACATCGAACGCCATCCAGCAATCGAGCATCAGTTCGATATGCGGGCCGATCAGTTCACGTGCCGCGCCGACGAATTCCTCGTTCTTGTCGAGCGCTTCGAGGCCATCCGCCGTGCCGTAAGGACAGGCCAGCTTGGTGGCCTTGAAGCCAAGTTCCATGTGCCAGTCGGTATCGTTGCCAGTGGCGTAGCAGAACTGCTTGTCGCGAGCCGCGCCGCCCGCCAGTTCATAGACCGGCATTTTCAGCAGCTTGCCCTTGAGGTCCCAGAGCGCGAGGTCGATGGCGCTGATGGCGTAGGCCGCAAGGCCCGACGGCGAATAGGGCGAGGCGATGCGCATCATCATGTCGAAGAGCTTTTCGGTGGCCAGCGGGTTCTCATCCACCAGCAGCGGCCCGAGGTGGTCGTTGATCAGCGATACCGTTGGTTGGCCGTAGCCAGTGGTGCCAAAGCCCCACGAGCCATCGTCGGAGGTGACGATGCAGCCGACCTGCGGGAAATGATTGTTCCAGCTGGACCGCAGCCGCTTGTAGCGCGGATAGCGCGACATCGGATTGGCGACTTCGGCATCCTTGGTCCACGGCGGACGGCGCGCGACGGCCTTGTCCTTGCTCGCCTCATAGGCACCGCCCGCGATCGGGTTGGTAATGGCGAATGCCCTGATGCTCTTGATCTTCACTAAATCCTCCCAGTCGAAACTTCGTTCAGATGTGGCTCGCTGGCGTCGGCAAGGCCGGCGTCCATGGCCTCAATCGAGGCGGAATATCTCGGTGAGCCTCTCCGCTACGGGCGCGTGATAGGGTCCCGTCGTCTCCATATGCGGCGCCATGGCCAGCCACCAGCGACGGATAACCTCGTTGGGCTCGCTCTCTGCGGCGACCGGAAAGTTGTCATCACGCTCGTTGTACGCAAAGAGCGTCAGGCCGTGCTGGTAGATGGTGTAATTGCGGATGCCCTGACGCTTCAGCAACTCGACCATTTCTGGCCAGATCTCGTCGTGCTTGCGCTTGTATTCGGCCTCGTGGCCGGGCTTGAGTGTCATCACCCATGCGGACCGCATCGCTATTCCCCTAATTGGCCAATTCAAGTGACCGGTCGACCGGCTGCGGCGGCCACGTCCCGGCATAACCGAGCCGCGCCGAGACCTTGCTCGTCGCCTCGGCAAGAAGGTCGACGAGCGGCTGAAGCTCCGTCCCCGGCCGCTTTGGCGACGGACCCGAAATGCTGATCGCGCCGACCGGCCGTCCGAGCCGATCGACGATCGGCATGCCGACGCAGAACACGCCCATGACCATCTCCTGATCGTCGATCGAGTAGCCGCGCTTGCGGATGGTTGCGAGTTCGGCCTTGAGCTTTTTGGGGTCGGTGACGGTATTGACCGTGAACTTGGTCAGCGGCTGCGACAGCACCTTGTCGAGCGCCGCCTCCCCCATGAACGCCAGGATCGATTTGGCGCTGCCACCACAATAGAGCGGCGCGCGCGAACCGATCGGCCAGTCGAGCTGCATGCCCTGGCTGCCGCGCACCTTGTCGATGCAGACGCAGAACTGGCCGCTTAGCACGTTGACGTTGATGGTCTCGTGGGTCTGTTCGGCCATCGCCTCACAGAACGGTCGCGCGAGACGCGGGAACCGCACGCCGTCGAGCTGTTTGTCGGTGATGGCGAGCAGCCGGTAAGAGAGCTGCCAGGCGCCCTCCTCAGTGCGCTCGACGACATTTTCTTCCGAGAGATCGATCAGCAGGCGATGCGCCGAACCGACCGGCAGCTTCAACTGCTGCGCAATGGCGCGAACGCCGAGCGCGCCCTTGCCGGCAAGCAGATCGAGAACCTGAACGGCGCGCCTGATGCTCGACATCGGCTAGGCGCCACGCTTCCAAGAGGAGCAGCGGGCAACGACTCTCCGGCACCGCGACCTGACGGGTTCCTCCACCATTCTGCTCCCTTGCCCTTTGGGCATGATACTTCTTTGTTCCATCAGTGGAACACTGCGTTCCACAAATCAAACGCTGCGGGAGGGTCGCTGTCAATACGAAATCATGGACGCTGTCCTCGCGAGGGTTGCTTCGAGAGGACCTCATCCGCTCTTGACGATGCATCGGCGGTTCGAATCGATGAGCGAACACCCGGCCCCGAAGAGGCAGTGAGTGACCTCGGGCCGTTATGGGCGCGTTTGCGTTGCTTCTGTGCTCGGCGACGGTTCCTTGACAGTCGGTTTTCCGGCCGGGCGCTGTCTCGCCTGCCGGTGATCCGTCCCGCTCAGTTCACCATCACCTTGACCGAAGCCGAGCGGCCTTCGGAATCGAGCACCGACAGCGTCACATAGCCCGGCCCATCCGGCGTCCAGCTGCTCTGCCGGGCGAAGGCCGAGTGGTCGAACGGCGCACCATTGGCGAAGAAAGTGAAGGGCGGCACGCCGTTGCGGATTTTGACCGTCAGCGGCTGATCGGCGCCAGAGGCGATGCCGAGATCGACATCCACGCCATCGGCCGGGAAGGCAATCTCGGGGGCGGGATCGGTCGCAACCATATTGTCGTCGGGATTGCGGAAGCGTTTTAGCGGCGCCGGCAGTTGCGCATTGGACGCGACAAGCACGCCCGGCGGCGCGGCGCGCAGCGGCACCGCCGGTGTGCCGAGCCGGTCGAACGCCTCGAACAGCACCGGCGCGGCTGAGCCGACGCCGGAGAGACCGGACACCGGCGTCCCATCCGGGCGGCCGACCCAGACCCCGATCACCGTCTTGCCGTCATAGCCGATCGACCAGGCGTCGCGATAACCGTAGGACGTGCCGGTCTTGTAGGCGATACGACCGAACGAGCCATTGAGCGGCGGCGGCACGTCGCTGAGGATATCCGACACATACCAAGCCGCGACGGGATCGAGCACCGGCGCCGCCATAATCGAATCCGGTGGCTGGCTCGTCACCCCATCCTTGAGATGTATAGGCACGCCACCCCGGGCAATCGCGGTGTAGATCGAGACGAGATCGCGCAGCGTGATGCCGACGCCACCTAGTCCAATGGCGAGGCTCGGCGCGGTGTCGTTCGGCAGCAGCGGATTGGCGTTCGCCCGCCGCATCCGCGCTTCGAGCCGCGCCGGACCAACTGCATCGAGCACAACGATGGCTGGAATATTGAGCGACTGCGCCAGTGCCTGCCGGATCGTCACCGTGCCGCGCGTCAGCCCGTCGAAATTGCCCGGCGCGTAGCCGCTGAAGGCCGTCGGCCGATCCTCGATCAGGCTTTCGGGATGGGCGAGGCCAAGCTCGAAGGCGAGGCCATAGATCAACGGCTTGAGCGTCGACCCCGGCGAGCGCACGGCCTGCGTCATATCGACAAACCCATTGCGCGGCTGGTCGAACAGACCCGCCGAGCCGACCGAAGCCAGAATATTGCCGGACGCCTGATCGGCGACCACGATTGCCACGGACACTTTTGGCCCGAGCTTTTGCGCCCGCGCCGCGGCGAGCGTTTCGAGCGAGCCTTGGAGCCGCGCATCGATCGGCAGATCGATACGCCTCGCGTTTGGCCGCGCCGTGACGGCGGCTTGCGCCAGATGCGCTGCAAGCATCGGGAAATCGCGGCGCGCCGACGGGATTGCTTCGCGCTTACCCGCGGCAGCATCGTCGGCGGTAATGACGCCCTCGCCCACCATGCGGTCGAGCACCATGTCGCGCGCTGCCCTGGCTGCCGCAGGATGGAGATCGGGCCGCCGCGCCTCCGGCGATTGCGGCAGCGCCACGAGCAATGCGGATTCCGCCGTGGTCAGGCGGCCGGGCTCCTTACCGAAATAGGCCAGGCTCGCCGCCCGGATGCCTTCGATATTGCCACCATAAGGCGCGAGCGTCAGATAGAGCGTGAGGATCTGCTCCTTGCTGAGTTGGTGCTCCAGAGCATTGGCATGCACCATCTGCCGGATTTTCGCGGCAAGGCTGCGCGTTCGCTCGTTTTCGATCAGCCGCGCTACCTGCATGGTCAGCGTCGAGCCGCCGGAGACGATGTGCCCACCTGCCCCCGCAAACTGCGCCGCAGCGCGCAGCATGCTCACCCAATCGATGCCGCGATGCTCTTCAAAATGCCGGTCCTCATAGGCGACCAGCATCTGGATGAAGCCAGGATCGACCTCTTCCGGTGTCACCGGCAGCCGCCACAGCCCATCGGCCGTGGTGAATGGCCGCAACAACTGGCCGTTCCGATCCATCACCTCAGCCGAAACCGGCAAGGTCGCGACATTGGGCGTCGGCGGCAGCGCGGCAGTGATCGCCCCGATGCCCGCATAGATATAGAGGGCGCCGCTGAGCGTCAGGCCGGCAACAACACCGACCACCCCAGCAATTGGCCGCGCCGGGCGGACACGCCGCCCAGCCTTGTCGTCAGAGAACGTCATGGCGCCGGCGGGGTAACCTCGACGTGCCCCGCATCCGTATTGGCCCGCAGGTCTGGCCTGTACATGTCCTCGACCGTGGTGCCAGGCAGCACGAACGTTCCGGGCGAGGTGGCGCGGACGATGTAAGCGGTCGAAAAGTTGGCCTGCAGCGAGCTGTAGCGGAAGGTCGCCACATACTGGTCCGTGCGCGCCTCGACATGGTCGGGGGTATCGGTCTTGAGCCACGAAAGGTCGCCCGTTCCGGCGCTCGATGACAGGTCGGGATTTTCGATCTCGAACCCGGCCGGCAGCGGATCAGCGATCACATACTGGCCCGAACCCAGCGATGTCGCGCTGACGCTGTCGACCACCGCGTAGCGGTCGTTCTGCGCGACCTGGCTCTGCTTCGGATCGAAGCGAGTGCCATCAAGCCGGAAATACTCCCGCTTGATGCCAAGACCCTGGCTGGTGGCCGGTGGTGGTGTCGCCGGAATGCCGGTTACCGAGACCTTCATTTCCGCTGGCGCCGTACCGTTGTTGACGACGATGACCGGTGACGTATCGAAGTGCTCCTGATCGTAGCGCTGATAGACGGTGCCGGTCAGCACCTTGCCGTCGATCGTCACGGCGCCGTCGTTCGATTGGTGCTCGACCGCCGCAGCCGCTACCAGCGTCCAGGCATCTTCCTGGGTGGACGTATAGGTCTCAAGGTCACGCAGACCCGCAAGACGTTGCGCAAGCTGGTTTAGGTCGACACCGGCCGGGGTGAACTCTGCGGCCAACGCCAGTGTGCCCGCGGCATCGCGGAGCTGGCTGCCATAATCCGTCCGGTAGTGTTTTGGATCGTCCGGCTTCTTGAGGCCATCGACAGCCGCCGAGAAGGCCGAAGCCGCCCGCGTCGGATCGCCATAAAGTGCCAGCGCGGCACCCAGTTGGGCCTTGGCCAAAGGTGAACCGAAGTTGTTGAGGCGCGCCTCGAAATAGTAGCGAAGGTCGCCGATGGCGGCCCGGCCGGCGCGCGCCAGATCGTAGAGCGCATAGGCGATGTCTTCGCCGCCATTGCTGAAATCGGCCGCGGCGGAGACCTTGTTGCCGAGGTTGTCGAGCGCCGAATTGAGCGCCTGCGCCGGGACATCAAAACCCTCCTTCTTGGCGCGCAGCAGGAAGTCGGTGACGTAAGAGTCGAGCCAGAGGTCATCGTCGGAATCCGACGGTCCCCAGAGGCCGAAACCACCCGTCGACGTCTGCTTCGACATAAGGTCTGCGATGGCATCCTTGATCCGCTGCTTGAGCGCATCATCGGTGCCCATGCCCAGCGATTGCGCCACCTGGTTGAGGTAGAGCAGCGGCATGGCACGGCTGGTCACCTGCTCAGCGCAGCCGTAGGGGTAGCGGTCGAGCGCCATTAGCACTTCGGGCACGTTGAGCCGGGCAATCGGCCCGATCGCCAGCGTCAGCGACGACGAATGCGGCACCAGCCCATCGAAGCGGCTGGCGTCCAGCGTCGCCGTGGCGCCCGGATCGATCGAGACGAGCGTGCTCGTCGTGTGCGGGGCGCTGGAAGCGCGAACGCCCAGCGTCAGTTGCTTGACCTGCGCCTTGCCGTCGGGACCGGTGACCGTCAGCCTGAGCCGCTGGTCGCCGATCGCTGCGCCAGTGAGACTGAGGTCGAGCGCCGTACGGCCGCCGGCCGCCAGATTGGCGGTGCTTTGCGGCGTATCGGTTGTGAGACCTGTGCCGCCATCGAAGGCGATTTTGTAGTCGCCCGCCGCCCCGCTGATATTGTTGATCTCGACCAAAAGCCGCGACTTGTCGCCGAGCCTCAGGAACCGCGGCGGGCTGAGATTGACCACCACCGGATCATGCACGATCACATCCGCCGACGCATGGCCGACGGCATTCGCCGTCCATGCCATCGCCATCAGCCGGACCGAGCCGTTGAAATCGGGCATGTCGAAACTGATTGTCGCCGTGCCGTCATCGCCGACAGTGACGACGCCCGAATCAAGCGCGACCAGAACCGACGTAGCCGGCGGCGTGCCAAGGCGCGCCTCGCTGGCGCCGTCGCCGCCCGAACGGACGGTACCGGGAATACCCTGCGTGGGGTCGATCAGCTTGCCATAAAGGTCGCGCAGTTCGACGCCGAGCTGGCGCTGCCCGAAATACCAGCCATCGGGGTCGGGTACCTTAAAACTGGTGAGGTTGAGAATGCCAACATCGACCGCCGCGATCGCCGCATAGGCCTTGTCGCCCGGCTTCACATTGGCAAGCTTGATCTTGGTGCTGAATGGCTGGCGGGGCAGAGCTTCCTTCGGCGCATCGAGCCCGACATCGAGCTTGAGATTGCCGGGATCGACATCCGCGAAGGCAACACCAAGCGCCCGCGATGGCATGCGCTTTTCGGCGACGCTCGACGGCCGGTAGAGCATGGCCGTCACATAGGCGCCGGGGCTCCACTGGTCGGTGACGGGCAAGTCGACGGTCGCGCCGGCGGTAGGAACATCCACCGCCTTCATCGAAATGATGTGGTCGTCGACGACCATCACCAGCGCCGTACCGGCGAACTGCGGATCGAGTTTCAGGTGCGCGACATCGCCAGAGCGATAGGCCTTCTTGTCGAGCGCCACCTGCAGCTTGTCAGGCGTGTCCGACCCCGCCGTAGGATAATAGTAGCCGGCGTAGAATTCGTAGCTCGTCGATGTCGGATTGTCGCCAGTGCTGTCGACCTCGATCCGATAACGGCCTTCCTGAACCTGGGCCGCGACCGTTGCGGGCCCACCTGCAACCGCGCCAACAGTGCCGTTGGCGACCTTGTGCGTGGTGGTGACTTCTTCCCACTTCCAGGTGCCGCCATCGCGGTACCACTGATAGTTGACGTCGACGCGCGACATCGTCCATGTCAGGCCGGGCTCGGCGACGGTCTTGCCGTCCGGCCCGACCGCGACGACGTCGAACCCCGCCTGGCTGTCCTGCGCCAGCCCATCATCCACGCTGAACTGTGGCTTGATGCCAATCCGGTCGCCGATCGCCAGCACCGGTCGCGTCAGGCTGTGCGTGACGGTGCGGCCGTTGGTGTCGACGAGGCTGAGGACAATCTGAGCCTGAAGTGGCCGCGTGGTTGCCGCCGGAGCCGGCAGCGTGACCTCGGCGGTGGCGTTGCCCTTGTCGTCGGTCGTGCCGACAGTACCGAGCGACTGACGATCGGTCTGGAAGGTGTCGTCGAGGCGACCGAAAGTGTAGCCGGGATAGGCGTCGAGCGAGCTCGTGGCGCTGACCACCGTATCGGCTTCGATCGAGAGGCCGGGCGCGGTTGCGCCATAGAGATATTTGGCGGCGACGTTGATATCCGTCGGGCTGCCGATGGTGACCGGCCCGTCGGGCGCGGTGACGTCGAAGGCCAGCCGGTCCGGCTCGAAATCTTCGACGAGGAACGTCACATCGGCCAGCGGGTCGTCTTTCGGATCAACATAAAGCTTGATGTGCCAGGAGCCGCGCATCGCTTCCTTGATCAGCGGCACAGCGGTGAAATAGCCGCTCGCGCCGCTGTCTTTCAGCACCAGATGCGTGCTGACGACGCCGTCGGGGCGCTCCATATTCATCGTCAGCGGCATCCCGGCGACGGCCTTGGCATGGACATCGCGCAGCAGCGCGGTCAAAAACACCGTCTCGCCGGGACGATAAACACCGCGCTCGGTCGTGGCGAAGAGGTCTAGCGGCCCCGGCGAGGCGCGTCCATCGACGCCGCGGTCGGTCAGATCGAAGGCGGCCTTGGACACATCAAGGAAGGCGTAATCGCCCGCGTCAGTCTGGGCAACCAGCAGCAGCGGCGCATTGCCGCCATCGCCCCGTGTCAGGCCCGGCGCAAACACAGCCTGGCCATCCGCGTCGGTGGTCGTTTCGCCCAGAATTTCGTTGTTGCGGGCAACCAGCCTGACCTTGGCATTTGTCACCGGCTTGGCGCTGCCGAGCGAGCGCACGAAAGCATGGACACCGTCGTCACCCGAAACCGTCGTCAGGCCGAGATCGGTGACGATGAACCACTGCGTCGCGACCGTGCTCCAATAGTCATCGGAAGGAACCCCGGCGACCTTCGCCGTGATGACATAGGCGCCGGGCTGCAGATTGGGCAGCACGTCGGCGATGGGAATGGCGGTCGTCGATTGCGCATTGAGCGCACCCTGGGCGAGGTCGACCTGCCCCTCCCAAGCCTTCTGGCCGTACTGATCTGCAATATCTTCGGCGCCCGATTTGTCGAGCGTGTTCTGGAAGATGCCGTTCCGCACCGTTTCCGCCATCGCCCGGTCGCCGATGCGATAGATTACGACATCCGCGGTCTTGGCGTTGACCGAGGTGATCGGCAAGCCGCCGCCGAGGCCCGCCGGCAACACATAGGCGTTGTTGGCGAAGCCGACGAACGGCTTGCGGTCGGGGACATAGAGGTTGAGGTCGACATCGTTGCGGAGCTTTTCGCCATCCGCGGACGGCAGGCCGGCGCGCAACCTGACGTGGTAGCGTTGGCCGTGATCGATGCCGGTGATGCAGATCTGGCTCTGCGTCGTCTCAACCGCCGCCTGCGGCGCGTTGTCGACCACCACATAGCCGGAGAGATCGGTATTCGGGTCTGGCAGCGGATCGGAAAACACCACGCAGATGCGCGGACTCGCGGCTTCTGCATCGACCGAATTGGAGGTTACGCGGAAGCCATGCTGGGCCACGACAGCATCGAGATGCTGGGCAATCTTGGTGTCGGGGGACAAGGCTAGGGCGGCCCGATAGGTGAGGATCGACTCGCGCCAGCTCTGCTTGAGTTCGAGCGCATGCGCGATCGCCGTCAGCCCATCGCCACGTTCGGCTACCGACTCAGACTTGAGAAAAGCTTCCATCGCGGCATTCGTCGCCACGTCGGCGAGGTCCGAAACGTCATTGTCGGCGCTCTGCTTGAGCTGCGCATCCGCCTTGCCGGCCGCCGCTTTTGACAGTTTCAGCCAGACCGCCGGATCATTGGCGTTGGTCGCCAGCGCCTGCCGATAGGCGACCAGCGCGCTATCAGGATCGCTCTTCGCGACGGCCTGGTCACCGGCGGCAATGAGACCGGCATAGGTCGACCCATCAGGTGGGGCATCACTATCCGGCAGGCCGCTGGCGAAGCTGGTCGCCGCGTCCACAAAATCAGCCGGCGGGAACGGCAGTTCGGCCTGCCGCGCCTTGGAGAGGTCCTCAGGAGAAATCGCCGCGGCCACGCGGCCAGACGTCGCGTCCTTGAAGGCTGCGGGCGTGCCGTCGGCGCTCTTGAGAAAGCACCACTTGGCCTTCTGGTTGTAGGTAAAGGCATGGCAGAGATTGTCGCCCTGGCACGCCGTCTGGCACGCGTCGAGCGTCACACCCTTGAGGGTCGAATAATCGCTGCCGGGAAGGTCCGTGCCGGGCAGAAGCGTAATCTTGCGCTCCGCGGCGTCCGCACTCGAAACGGCCAAGGCCAAAAGAAAAGCGGCACAAAGCGCGAGCGCCCACCGGATAAGCTGCATGATTCTCTTCCCTGCAGCCCCCCGGCTGACGGTTACATTATGACGACAGGGGGCAAGGGTAAAGGTGCCGCATAACGGCGCAATGTCAAAAAATGCCGGTGGCGGTGCGTAACCGATCGTTGGCGAGGCTTAGCTCGTGAACAGCAGGCTGCCGCCATCGACGCGCAGCACCTGGCCATGGACGAATTTCGCCTGCGGGCTGCAGAGGAACGCAACTGCGTCAGCGATTTCGTCTGGCTCGGCATAGCGGTCGAACGATTTCTGGTCGGAGTTCATCTTTACCGGATCGACCGTACGCGTCGCCTCGAAGCGGGCAGTTTTGCTCGGGCCCGGGCTGACGCAGTTGACGCGGACGCCATCCGCCAGCACTTCGCGCGCGAGACAACGCGTATAGTGCACGACGCCGGCCTTGAGCACCGCATAGATGGAGCCGTTCGGCACCCCGACATGCGCCGCGGTCGAGCCGATGTTGACGACAATGCCGTGCCCGCGCGCGCGCATCGGATTCACGAACGCCTGGCACATCAGCATCGTGCCAATCAGGTTGTTGTTGGTCAGCGCGACGATATCCTCATAGGGGATGCCGAGCAGGTCGTTCGGCACCGGCTTGCCGCCCGAGGCGCCGATGTCGCCGCCGGCGCAGTTGACCAGGATTTCGACCTCGCCGAACTTGCTGTCGATCTCGGATTTCATCGCCGCGATGGCATTCCGCTCGCCGATATTGCCGGTGACCCCCATCGAGCGAACGCCGAGCGCCTCGATCTCTTTGACCATCTCGCCGAGGTTTTTCGACTCGCCATATTTGGCGGTCTCGTCCCAGCTCAGGTCGTGGACGACAACATCGGCGCCCATCTGCGCCAGCCGCCGCGCCATGAAACTGCCAAGGCCGCGGCCGGAGCCGGTGACGAAGGCGATCTTGCCCCTGAGTGACTGTTCCACGGCCATTATCCCCCTACATCAGCCCCAGAGCCCTGAGGTTTTGCGCGCTTTTGCGCACCTGCCCCAGCTCGAAATCGATCAACGCGTCGCCGTCTTCCTGCTTCTCCCACGGCGTCCGGTAGTCGGCGCCCTCGGGCAGGTGGTTCCGCTGCGCCGCGAGCAGACACGCCGCCAGCGCCGAGGCATCCTTTGGCGCGTAACCATGCCACCAATCCGGCGTGAAGAGACGAACGTGCCGCGCCTCGAGCGCGCCGATCTCGATCGCCGCGGGCAGCGTGTCGTGATGTTGCGCGAGAATATCGACCATCTCGGCAAACGGCACGACGCCATCGCCCGAGGCGCAGCGAACGAGCCGATAGCCCTCATCGGTGAACTG
>Ga0134128_10000194_pt1 | contig 85239 bp, 110 predicted proteins | sample KB31754_FD_96462 | JGI IMG/M metagenome (GOLD analysis project Ga0134128, IMG submission 96462) | Terrestrial soil microbial communities with excess Nitrogen fertilizer from Kellogg Biological Station, Michigan, USA - KB3-175-4 | ecosystem: Environmental > Terrestrial > Soil > Unclassified ... | reverse complement strand
AGTATTCACTAGCTTAATAGCTACGGGAAATACTTTTCTAGAATTATAGAAGCCTCCTTTACCATCAGGTATATGACTAAGAAACCATTTTACATCTTCATTTACAGTAGTCTCTAGATCCTTCTGATTGTTATCTCCAATCTCAGAAGCAAAGATAGCTCCTGAATCTTCTCTATCTGTAAAGTCTGTAACAGCATCAGAGTCTATATCTGGATCTTCTGCAACTTCAGGAAATTGCTTAACTTCTGTATGATTTCTTACAGCTACTTCATCATTAAAATCATTTTTCATAGCTGCAGAAATACCTTCTTCCACAGCAGCAAATTCTTGAGGATATAGTTCTTTGGCTAACTTATCATAGTTTTTAAGGATGTTCTCTAGGTTCTCAATAGAGTCTTGAATAGATAGCTTAGTAGAAGCATCTACAGAGTCCCTGGATAGCTCTTTGGTTAAAGAGGCTATCTTATCTTTGTATAAATAAGGAAGTAAAAGCAAGGCATCCTTTTTCCCAAGTGTATCCCCTAATATGTTTTCTATGTTCTTGGAATTTAACTGGTCGGGATGCACAAGCTTAGACCTATTGTAAATATCTAAATCTAAAGTAGCAGAAGCTTTCTTATAGGCTTCGGGACTCTGGAAGTCTTTCTTAAACCCACTATAGTTTTTAACAGCAGTATCTAAGTAACCATTACCAGAAATCTTCTTGTACTTACCTTTGTTAATTTGATTGTATAGCTTATTAAGCTTCTCCTGTGGAGTAGATCTAACTAAGTTCAATAGATTAAGTATTCTTCTAAGGATCTTAGCAATCTTTAAAGAGATAGATTCTGGCTTATTTCTATAGGTTTGGAAATCTCTAGCTAGTAATTCTTCTGCTATAGCGGTATCTGCTGTAGGCCAGATTTCCTTAGCATAATTTATATAGTCTTGTCTTTCAGACTCTGTAAGATACTCATTAAAAATCTTATGAAATACCTCATGTCTTACAACATTCTCATTAATTCTACCTGTATTAGCTAACTGAATAACCCCTTTGTAGTATCTACCTTTATCTGACAAAGTACTTAGGAATACTAAATCTTTAGTATCAGCAGAAGGTAGAAGCTCTTTAAATAACTTCACAGCTTCCACCTGAGAGATTAATTCTCCAAGGTCCTTAGTATTAGGCTCTAGAGTATCTTTAGGTCCATTGTAATAAAACCCTGATTCAGAAGTAGTTAATTGATTCTGATATTCAGGGTTCTTAGTAAAGAATTCAATGGCCTCAGATCTGTCTTTAAAATAAAGAATAGGTCCACCATCTAAAGGTTCAAATTTACATCCCATTTTTAGTCACAAGTAAAATTGTCTGAATTGTCTAGCAAATTACTAATATTATCTGTAAGACCACTTGTTTTAGGAGTAATTGTTTGAGCTACTTCAGCAGGAGTAGTGACTATTATATTTTTTTCCGCAAATCCAGGCATTCTTAAAGTCAAGGCTCCAGGAGTAACACCAATGAAATTAGAGGTAAGCTTCTTACCTAGCTCAATCTTAGATTCTAAAGAATCATTAGCTTTAGTTACCTCAGCTACAGTAAGAGGTATTTTAAGCCCTACAGTATTATGGACCTCTAATAAATTATTCAAATGGCCTAAAGACAGAACAGCAAAGTCTGACATTATGTTAACTAGACTTTGATTGGTACTTAGTAGAGGTAGTCCTGTAAGCAATGACTTCTCTCCTACCTTAGCATTATATGTATATTTCAAACCTCCTTTTTCTAGGAATCTTTGAGAGGTCTTTACTATACTAGAGAATGCTTTCTGAGCAGGTCCATCACCTAACTCTAGAGTTTCTATTTCTACAACCTTACCTTCCTTATTTACAAAGAAGCCCTCTTTACTTAATTTATTACCATTGGAATACTTCTCTCTAGCATAGAGATCATATTTCTTCTTCTGGTATCCTTTAAGAGCATCTAGGTTGATAGTTCCTGCAGCATCTGCTTGAGCTACATCAGAGAAATTAATCTTGCTATTTCTAGGTCCATAAGTAAGTTTAGCTATCTCAGTAGCTACATACATTATATCCTCCAGATCCTTAGCATACTTCAAAGCTTGATTTAAAGGAGTTTTATCATAAGTTTCATCAGAAAGACTTAGGAATACTTCTTGGAAATCCTCAGAAGACATTGGTACAGTCTTGTCTTTAACTACACCTTCTTGTATCTCAAGGTTATTAGAAGCAGCTTTAACTAGGATTGTGAAAGCAGAAGTACCATATTGGGAACTCTCAGTCAAGTACTCGTTAAGCTTAACTACCTTATCAGTAAAATCTTGAACCAGTTTAACTCTAGTTTCAACTATAGAATTTTTATAGTTCTTAGTAGTAATCTGGTTGAAGTTCAAAGAATGCTCACCTCTCTTAGGTAGCTTCATTGTAAGCTCAATACTTCCTTTAGCATAACCTTCTGGAGTTTTATCATCCATTACTACACTAAATCTAGCTTTCTGTAGAACCTGAGAAGCTGTAGGCTTTTCCTCATCTTCTTTATAAAGACCATTCACAAAGTCTGTGATCTTATCTTCAATAAGATTATCCCCAAAAGCATCTGTACCAGTTTTATATAAGTAGTTGGTATAGTTGGCTTCATTGACTTCTAAAGTAGCAGGGCCTTTCTCTAAGGTTCTTAATACTGTACTAGGTAGATCTGTTCTAGAAATAAACCCTAATAAGGCTCCTGTTTCTTTGTGAGTAATTCTATATCCTTCAGGTCCTTTGTCACCTTCAGTAAGAATAACCTCATCTCCAGATTTAATAATTCTAGATTTTAAAGGGCTAGACTCAGGCCATGTAACAGTTATACCACCTTTAGATGTAACAGGAGTATTACCTACTACTGGAGCATCATAGCTTTCACCTTCTTCAATCTCTACATCTTCATCAGCTACCACTTCTCCTACAGGTGTTACATCAATAGGATCAGCTTTAACATTAGCTGTAATACCAAATCTATCAAGTAGTCCAGATAGTTCTGATACTTGTTCATTGTAGTTCTCTCTAGTAGCTTTTAGCTGAATATCTCTTTCTCTCTGCACAGCATCTAAATATGTAGCATCAGAAGGATTGGTGAAGTTCTGGAACTCTTCTAGAGTAGGCATATACAACATTGAGAAGTGTGAAGCTCTACTAATGGCTGTATAGATTGCTGTATTGTTAGGAACCTGAGAGGCTATAGTAAAAACTCTTTCCACAGTAATACCTTGAGCTTCTTCTGTAGATAATACTTCAATTCCAGAACCTTCAAACATTCTCTTATAAGCTTCTACTTCTTGAGGGAAGTAAGAAGCTATTACAACTACCTTAGAAGCATTACCAGCATCAGCATTAATCTGAGTCTGTAGGTCCTGTAGTCTATTAGTTACAATAGATCCTTGTATTCCTGAAGTACCCAAAGGTCCTGTAGTTGTACCAGATACTTTGTTTACCTTCTTTCTGGTATTCTGGAAGAAATCGCTGAGGTTGTTTATAGATTCATTATTTGATCTATATTTTATAGTCAATGGATGAATGAAGTTAAACTTCTTATTAGACCTCTGAGTAGTAAGTTCTGAAGTAGTACCTGCTACATTCTGGTTATAATCTCCCAGAGCTATAATCTTAATAGAGGGCTTATGCTTTACTATCTCATCAATCTTTCTAGTATAAGAAGAGTAGTCCATCATAGGGAACTCGTCTATAACTATTACAGAGTATTTATCAAATTCTGAAGGTTCCATCTCTAGGAACTCTTTGGTAGAACCCAATACTCCAGAACTAGTTTGGGCTATATTCTCAGAACTTCTTTGTGTATGACCAAAAGCATAAACCTGATCATCTGAAGTAATGACTCCTAACTTCTTAGCTACTTTCAGTACTGTAGGAATAACTACAGAAGACTTACCAGTACCAGCAGAACCTTGTAAGAAGCTTATATTCTTATTATCAGAAGTAAGAGCCATTAAAAGTTCCCTGATAGATATTAATTGCTCAGGAGATGGAGCTAAGGCTGAACCTTCTACAGCAGCTAATTCATCACCTAATGCTGTAGCATAGGTATAGTCTGTATCAATAGCTTTCTCAATAGCATCCAGAGCTTCTTTAGTTCTAAGACTATTGTATAAAGGTAGGATAGAAGGGATGTCAGTCCTTAAATCAGAGCTGAATCTAATATTAGGAAGCTCTGTAGCTGAATCTAAACCATAAGCTTCTCTTAACATTTCTCTATTCAACTCTCCACCTGCAGTATAGAATTGAGCAGTCTTGTACCTATCAATGTCTCTGTTATAAGCAATAGCTTCTTTAAACTGCTTTAAGAACTCTTTATTATTAGAACTTCTTACTTTCTCCCATAATACAGCTACACCATTTACTGGATCAGCATCTAATATAGATTGGTACTCTGGTAAGAATCTCTGTAATACCACAGGCATAGGAGAACCTTCAATATCAATCTGTTCTGCTTGTTGTAAAGGATACTCAGTTCTGATAGTAATCTGTTGTCCTTGTTTTCTAGCCATGTTAGCTTTTGCTACATCAAGCAGATTATTCACAGCAGTTAAAGACTTCTCTAGTCTTGCTGTAATACCCTCACTATTCTTAAACTTTAAATAGTCTGGAGAAGAAGTTAAGTCAGCTCTGCTAGGATGTTTTAAACTCTCTATTGATCCAACTAAACTATCTTTTAAAGTAGATAGTCCTGCTACATCTACAAAACCTTTATTGTTCAAACCTTTTACAGCATAGTCTTCTGTAATGTCTAAAAGTTGTTCATGTTCTAGCTGTACAAACAAGTCCCCTAACTTGTTACTAGGAATATTGTATTTCACATCACCTTTAACCTTAGATGCATATTCTACTAATGTTTGAATATTCTGAGCTATAGTCTGAATATCACCAAAACTATTAGTGAATTCTTCTGGATCAGGCATCTCTGCTGCTAGTTCTTCAAACTTCTGGAATCCCTGTAAAGAAGCTTTTAGTTCTTTTATAATATCATCTTCAGATATGTTACTAAGTCTGATTCTCTCTAGGACATCTTCATAGATTTCTATAGGATTGTTACCAATAGCATCTTCACTAAAAGAATCTATAATAGAACCTATAGCAGACTTTATAAGATGATTATCAAAGTTATCTTTATTTTGTTTCTGGAAGTCCTGAGCAAATTGTCTTAGGTCCTCATAGTCATGAAATACTTTCTTAGCTATAGGATTATGCTGATCAATACTATAAAGCTTATCTTGAGCTTTGTATTGTGTATCAAGCATATTATCTATACTAGCAGATACATCAGCTAAACCTTGCTCTGCTTCAGCATAAGCTTGATCTACCTGATCTTTCTCCTCACCTTGTAAAGCATTAGAATTGACTTTCTCAGATAAACCCTCTAGCTGCTCCTGATAAGCTGCAGCTTGTTCTTGAGCGGCAGGGATCTTCTTAGCTAAATCTTCTAATTGTTCTCTCAGATTCTTTTGCTCTTGGATTAAACCATTCTGTCTAGCATCATTATATTGAGCTTGTAGAATCTTATACCTCTTATCAAAGAATTTACTTCTACTAACAGTTTTCTCAGCATAATCATTAGTAGTATCTTCAATATTAGAGAAAGGTTGCCTAACTATATCCTGAGCATCTGTAAAAGCTGTACCAGAATATTTAGCATTCTGATTTAATATCTGAGAAGCTCCTAATGCTTTATTCTTAGAATCTTGTATTTCAGAGTCAATTTCTATTTGTCTTTCAGGAGTAGCTGTAGTTCTTTCAACTTCTAAAGCTTTAACTTTATCATTAAGAGCTTTAACCTCTTTTTGAATCTTAATAGTAGAATCTACTTTGTTATAATAATCTTTTTTGAGCTTATCATAGTTTTCTCTAATGCTATTAGAAATAGCAAAAGATTGTTCCAAAGCCTTACCTAACTTCTCATTTTCAGAGGCTAGTTTTTCATTGGTTTTAGCATCTCTAGGCTTACCATCAAGATCTTTCTCAAGACTTACTATTTTATTATTATTTTCAGCTATAGCATTCTGTAAGTTTAACCTAGTAGCAGCTTGATGATATAAAGACTTCTTATATTTCTTATGGAAAGCAAAATCTCTAGCAGCCTGAGTTTCCTCTTTGTCATTAGAAGGTTCTAGAAGATCAGTACTATCTCCTTCAGATGTTTCAATCTTATGATAAGTATCAATATACTGATCAATATATTTCTTCTGATTTTGTAAATACCTAGCTTCTTCTTGATCACCATTATCTTGAGCTTCATTAGCTTTATCATCTATAACCATCTTAGCTAATTCCCTACCATTCTCTCCCATAGAAGCATAATCATGGGCCAATACAGCTAATGATCTTCCTCTTACAAGATTCAATCTAGTCTCATCATTATTAAGTATAGCATCAGAAGTCTCTAGAGCTGTAGCAAAATCTGCAATCTGACCATATACATTTCTGTCAATTACATCTTGATCTACAATAGGATTATTATCTCTATCTGTAAGTACCTCACCTTCTGCATCAGTTTTATATACTGATTTTACATCAGCTCTGTAATTAGTATAGATCTTATCAGCACTGTCTAATAAAGTAGACATTGATTTAACTTCTCCTTCAGCAGCCTTAGTTCTATGACTAGCATCTATAAATGTAGTAGGGGCTGTAATAAGGGCTGTAATCAGAGCTGTTTCAGCAGTCTCTTGAGTAGCTATACCTTTAATAGCACTTGTAATACTACCTCTCACCTGATCAATACCAGATTCTAAATACCCTTTATTAGTATCAGGATGAGATTCTAATTGGTAATCGGTAATACCTTTCTGTATAATTTCCTGTCCTAATTCACTAGGATAGTTAGTAGCATAACTTTTTCCTAATTCAGAGAAATAAGAAGGTTTAACTTTTTGCAAGTTGGTTTTTACTTCAGCTAAGTCTTTACCATATTTCTGAATTCCAGATCTACTGGCTCCCATAGATCCTAGTAAAGCTTTGGTTTGGATCATATTAGGCCCATACAAAGCTACAGCATTCAATACAAAAGTATTATTAGCTCTTCTTTTAGCTTCATCTAAAGATTTAGTTAGTATGTCTTCTTTTTCTTTAGATTGATCTAATTTTAAAGCTTCCAGTGTTTGTTGTTTTTCTTCATCACTAATACCAACAGCACTCATGATTTTATCAGAAGCTATTTTAAACTGCTGTGCTTGTTTAGCATTAATGTCTGCTTCTACAGAATCTAAATATTGTTTAGCTACTTCATGACCTTCCATCCCTGCTTCTACAGCAGTATTGTAAATGTTTAAAGCAGTCTCTTTAGTAAGAACATTATTCTTTAAGAATGTCTTAGATGCATCATAAGCTTCTTTGTATACAGCAGTCTGAGCTTCACCAAATACAGAGAGGTTCTTGGCTTTAGATACAACAGCTCCTATCTCAGAAGTACCAAATGTTTTAGAGGCTTTATTTAAAAGACTAGCTGTTTTCTTAATCTTGTTTACATTACCAGCAGTGGTTGCTGCTAGTCTAGCACTTCTCAAACCAGCATTAATCATTCCCGAACCTAAGTAAGTAGATAGAGCTGTAGATCCTACAAATTCAAAAGCTTCAGCCACTTCATCAAAAAAGAAGCCCCCATTAGTATTCATAATCTTATCATAGAACCCCAGCTTATCATAGTTAGCTGGTTTATAGATAGGTAGTGCTTTATCTATAGTTTGTTCAAGATCCTGGAGTTTTTTAGATACTGCATTCTCAGCAGCATCATTAACATCAAATTCTCCTTCAATACCATTACCTATCATAGCTCCAGAAAAAGCTATTCCATCAAGCATTTTAAGTCCTGTGCCAGCTACTGTTCTAGCTATAGTATTAGCTGTTTTATCTAGTTTATCTTGACTCTCATACCTGTGTTGTTGTATAGTAGCACTAGTATCTTCTAGGGTAAGCTTTTGAGTATCAAACTTAGAAGAACCAAAATCAGCTTCCCCTACACTTTCCCAAAAATCAGCCCTATTAGTATTAGAGGTATCTAAACCAAACTGCTGTTGACTAGTAGCTTCCTGCTGAGTAAACTCTTTAGCTTGTTGTTTGGTAGCTGGAGTACCAACATTTTCTTCAGGAGTTATAGCATTTTCCTTATTAGGTTGTATCATAGGTTATTGACCTCCTTCAGGTTTGTTGGATTTTACTTTAACAGTATTAGCAGTAGTATTCAAATTATTAATCTGTCTACCTACCATACCCACAGCAAGTTTCTCTAGAGTTAAAGTAGTAGGCTTACCTTCTGCAAATATAGTATAAGTACCATCTACCCATCTAGCAGTTAGATTATTGTATTCTTTATATTGACCTCCAGAAGAAAGCTCTATATGAGGAGCAATCTTAACTTCATTGCCTGTAGGATTCTTAAACTCTTTGAAAGCATTCTGAATAGGTACTAAAGAACTCTCAGTAATATCTGAAATAGGTACTCTTACAGAAGAGTTGTTATCTCCAGCATTAAATTGTAAATAGGGTTTAACTTTATAGCCAGTAAAATCAAAAGCTAGAGTAGGAGTTTTACTAGCAGCATGTCCAGCATATTCTTCATAGCTGTCTATACTAGCTGACTCATTGTTAGATTTAAACCCTGAATTTTGTTTTAATTGTTTCATATCTTGCTCAGACAATGAAGAGCTAAACCAACCTCCATTATTTAAATATTTAGATTTAAAGTCTTTCCTGTCTACCTTCTCATAGTTATTCTTATTGTGATCAAACACAAATATCTCACTAGCATTATCTAATGCTCCTTTGTATACATTGGTATTATTAGCTTCTAGAATACCAACACTGGATGTAGTATTTCTTCTCTGTCTAATAAGATCTTTAATTTTAATATCTTGTTCTTCTTTAGATAACCCTTTCCATACCTCCTGTGAAAATCCGTATTTCTTTAATACTTCTGATCTACCAGCTCTAAAGTCTTCTACTGTTTTAATAAACTCAGCATGTTTAGCCTTAGCCTGTTTAACCATATTAGGGTCATTAGGTCCATATATACCTCCTACTAAACCTAATCTAGCTGCTTGAGCTTGAGACATTTTAGAATCTTCATTAATACTAGATGCTTGAGCAGTTTTATATTCTTGTACAAACTTATCAAGATCTAAGTTATTAAGTTCATCATCATTGAATGATAAAGTATGAACATCAGATCTAGTATCTATAACTAATTCAGTAGGCTCTTTAGTAGCTCCAGCACCACCTACTGCAGCAGGATTTATAGATTCTTTAGTAGCTCTTTCTTGTTGTAAGAAGTCTTTCTGAGCAACTAAACTATTAATAAATCTAGATTTCTTTTCTTTCATTCTTTCAGTAAGTCTGTTGGTGAAGTCACCATTAGCATTTTGATCTACAGCAATAAAAGCTTCAGCTTCATTTCTATACTTACCATCATTTACTAACTGTCTAGCTACTTCTTTTTTAGCATCCCATATATGTCTATCTCTGATACCTTTCTCATTATTAGCATATAAATATTCCCCCACTTCTCTGCCTTGCTGAAAATACTCTTTCCCATTAACTACAGATCTAGAAAATATTTCTCCTGTAGCAGAATCATACTTGATTATAGATTGATTCTCTGTTCTATAGCCATCTGGAGTAGCTACAATATCTTTTACAATACCTTGTTCATCTACAACATTAGGGACATTATATAATGAATTAGCAAAGTAATTACCTGTTTGAGGATTAGTACCACCTTTATAGTTATGCTTTAATAAAGCAGCCTGAGATGCTAAATCAGCATCCTCAGCTTTAATATCAGCTTTCTTAACTCTATCTACTAAAGCTGAATTATAATCATTTCTTTGAGCATCACTTTTGCCATAAGCTTCTAGCAAAGGATTATTGACATATTCAGCACCTAGTTTTCTTACATAAGAAGCTTTATCCAAAGGGTTGCCTTCAGCATCTGCAGCTTGGTTTATAATGTTACCATATTGATCATGTATAATATCTCTATTTTTAAGATCAACTCCCTCAACTGCAGGAGTTCTCTTAATATTAGCAGATAAAGCAGCTTCCTTTTGAGCATGATTTAAAATGTCAACAGTCTTAGAAGCATCTAAAGCCTCTACAAAGAGGGGCTTCATTGCTTGATATTTATCTAAAGAGAAATTTCCCATAAATTAACAACCACAATCTTTCTGCAATTTAGCACCTAATCCTGCTTTTACAAGCTTACCTCCACATCTATTCTTCAAGATACTACCGCCCTTCTTAAAAGACCCTAAAACTCTATTTGTAGGATCAGTCCAATGATCTGGAGATAATCCCATGTTTTTAAGATAGTTTTGACTTTGAGTATCTAAACCAGCATACTGAATAGCTAAAGACTTATCAGCATATTTCTCTTTTCTGAAATTATCTGTAACATATTCAGAATGCTCCTTATTGTAATCAGTAACTAGGTTAGCTTTATCATTAATGACATCCTTGTTTCTTTCAAGATTCATCAATTGAGATTGGTAGGCATTCTGATTATTAATTTGATTAATACTTAGGTTTTGCAACTTAGTTTCATTACCAGCTTGAACCATATTATTTTGTTGTTCCTGAATAAGAGCAGCATTCTGTTCTAAACCTTTTCCTAATAAGCCTGTTAAAGCAGCTCCTACTTGATTACCCGAAGTAGATTTACCTACAATATTAGTAGCATTTTGAAGTTGTGTATTAATATCAGCTCTAGCTACATCATTTCTAGCATATCCTAAAGTGATATTATCAAGTCTTTTTTGCTGAGGAATCTGTAAGCCAGCAATCTGATCTACAGCATTGGCTCTAGCTTTCTGATTCTGTCTAACTCTATTTTCCAGATTAAAGTATTCTAAACCTCCTCCCAATACAGATAAGCCAGTATTGAAAGCAGCCCCATTAGCAGCCTTAGTCACATGCATTCCTTTTCTAGCAGTATTCTCATTAGAATGATTACCATTCATTTGTTGCTGTAGTTGAAATAACATGTTCTCCTGTTGATCTATTTTAGCTGTTTTAGCTCCCAAAGCTTTAATAGCTGTTTTATTATCAATAGAAGGTCTTTGAGCATATTTTAATATCTTCTTTTCCATAGAGCCTCTTTTAGTAGCCAATGATTTATGTACATCTGCAAATGTTAATTTACTCCCTGGGATCTTTAAAGTATCTGAAAATATCATAGTAGCATCATCAGAGTCTTTCATAGATTCTCCTCCTTCTGCTTCTAACTTTTCTTCATCTGGACTATCTACAACCTCTGTCATATCCACCCCACCATTCTCATGAGAAGGTCCGTTAATAGCTACTGAATCAGAAGCCATTTTATCTAAACTTCCTCCTTTAGCTAACTTTATACCATTCTTAGCTTTGTAAATATAACCTGTAGTAGGTTGAGAATAATCCATAATACCTCCTACTAAACCTATTGCTGCATTAGCATAGGCTCCAGCATTCCCTATATTAAAGGACCTTTTATTATTTCCAGGCAAAGTATTTCCTGTTGGAGTAGGTGCTTCATAGGGAGTATTAACTGAAGAAATACCTAGATTCTTATTAGAGAATAAACCATCCTCAGCCTTAACAACCTTCATACCTTTCTTAGCCAAATTATAATCTCCATAAAATGATGTCTTAGCCCCTATAGATTGTTGCTTTTGTAATTGAGCATTTCTAAGATCATTTTGTTTAGCTACATTAATAGAATCATTATTCCAAGCTTTATTCTGAGCTATCTGTTGTGTAGCAGCTTCTCTCATCATATTTCTATTCTGACCTTGAGCTTTAGATTGCTTAATAGCACCTCCTATAGCTCCAGCAGTAGCTCCCACAGCAGTAGCGGCTAAACCTACTACAGGATTAACTGCCATTAAGGAAGCTCCAGCAGTAGCTCCTTTTAAAGCATATTGTTGTACATAGTTAGTATTATCCTGATTAACCTTAATCTTAGGAACAGGAGATAGACTATTTCCTGTAGCACCATACATAGGATTACCACCTAATTGAGCTACATTAGTAGTTAAGTTACCATTCTGATCATAAATACCACCTTGAGCAGCTTTAAAGATCTTACCTATTTTAGATTTTCTTGGTTTCAGCATTACTTTGTAACAGTTTTATTTAATGAATCTATATCTATAATAGATATTTGCTTTATAGGTTGTGGAGAACCACCTTGTGGAGTGTATAAAGGATTAGCTTCCAACCTAAGTATACTATACGTATTTACAAATCTCTTGTTATAAGGTTTTGTAGGATCTAACTTAGTGTAATCCAAACTATAACCTGTAATAGGATCTCCTATAAATTTAGGAAAATCCTCGAATTTATTAGCAGAAGGATAGCTATTTCTCTGAAGATTATCTCTAAAAGCATTAAAATTCCAATATCCATCAAATACTCTAATAGTCTGAAAAGGAACTAAAGCCATTCTTTCTGATAATTGTACAGTATTGTACACAGTAGCAAAATCAAAAGTCTCCAGGTATCTTTGCCTTTCTTGACTAGAAGGAGGATTAGGACCTAAAAGACCTACTTCTGTCATCCATTTAAAGTTCTGAAATTCCTTGAATGCATTTTTAGCTCCTTCTACAGTACCTCCGTCTTGGGTTCTAATTTTGGTAGTATTAAATACTACATCTATTATAGAGTTAAACACATCTCCATCATAGAATTTATTAATACTATCTGGGCTATTATGTCTATAGAAATTCTGACCATCAAATGAATACACTTGAAACATAGTGGATATAGCCAATGTAGGATGATAATCATGAAAAGATGTGAAAGCCAACTTCTCATTTTCTACCTCAGATACTGATAGTGTATAAGGTTGAAATCCAGCTTCCTTACTTCTCTCATAATCTCCATTAGGAGTAGTATCTACATTCTCTGATACCTGATTATAGCCAAATACTAGTCTTTTAAGATGTGGATCATACCATGAACAGAATGCTGAAATACCTGCAGCTCTATTATTAGAGAAGTCATTTCTACCAATATTAGCATAGGTTTGCAAGAATTGATACATACCTAAATCTCCTAAATTACCTATACCATTAAAATCTTTTCTATATAGATAGAATCTACCAGTATTAGCATTTATAAAAGAATAACCTAGCTTACTAAGCTTACAGGAGAATTGATGTACAGTCCCTCCTGTACCTAATGGTGAAGGAGATATTTCATTAGGTGTAGGATCAAATAGAGAGCCTGTGCCTAATATAGCCTCATAATTAGATCCATCAGCTAAAGCTAATCTACTTACAGGTCTAGTAATCCATAAAGCTCTTTCTGTATGAATAAGTAGTTGCTCATCATACCCTTGTAAATTTACAATCTCTCCTTTTACCTTATCCATCTCATAAAGATCTGTAGATAAGAATTGTCTCCAGTTATTAACTTTAGCATCAGTCCCTTGTTCTTGACCAAATATTAATCTAAAAGGATACTTACCAGCTAAGGCAGCACTATCTAATGTCTTAATAGATGTTTCAGTTTTAGGAAAGAATGAATTCTGTATGTCATAGTTAATGTTAGATCTATTACAATCAGGATAGCCTAAATTATAATTAGCTAAATCCCTATATGCTAAATTCTTTCTTGTGGTTCCAAAGAAGTTAAACTCTGTTACTTTTACAATATTCCTAAAAGAGATCTTCTTATATGTACCTTCTCCTACAGTATAGGCAAAGAAATAAGGGGTGGTTATCCCTCCAACAAAAGAAGCTCCTGATCTACTACCACTTATTGTTGTTTGAACTGTTAATTCTGCATCATTAGATCTTGACATACCTCTGAATTTGTAATTAACCTTATTCAAAAATACATCTCCAAAATAAATCACATCTTCTTTATTAGTCTCCCCGGCTTTTATAATTCCTAGACTATTAAATAATCCAGAATAGACGTTATTAGTATACCTTCTATAGGTACAAATCATGTCTTTTCTAGAATGATTGCCTACACCACTTTGACTAAAGCTATGCCCATTAGTAAACCTATTTCCTAATAAGCTATCATCTGTAGTTAATGGGTAGATCCTCCCATTAGAAGGATGAGCTGCTGTAGCTGGAGGTCTATCCATGTGAGATAAGAAGTCAGCAGCATCTGAGAAGTTATTAGGGTCAAATGATATATCTGTACTAAAAGTGGAAATCCCACCATAATGTTGTGCTGATCTGCCACCCAAAGGTCCTAAAACATAAGGAAATTTATTAAGTACTACTGGAGGATTAAATGATAGCTTATATATCTGAGATGAAGGTATTTTAACTTGAGTATCTACCTGATACCCTTCTATAGGGTTGCCACTAGTAACCTGTAAATCAGGATAACCCGGAATAAATTGAGCTAGTGTTGTAGAACTATCTAAATCTATATTTAAAGGACTTCCAGCAACTTTTCTATTTAAAGAAATAGAAGATAAAGAAGTATCTGAAAATGATTCAATACCATAAGTAGGACTAATATGATTAGGGTATTCAGGATTATCTTTTATTAAAACTCCTCTACCAGGGTAATCATCATATTTTAAATCTACTGTTTTAGTAGGATCAGCTAATGATTTTACCGTGGTAATACTTGTAACACTACCATCTGTAGGAATATCAGGTAGCATAAATGGGGGATATACATAAGATATACCTAAATCAGGTCTTTTGCCAAGTGTGGTCAGTCCTGGATTATTGGCTGTAGCATTAGGATTAACCACTCTTTCTCCAAGAAATACCTCATAAGAAACATAATCTATACTGAATCCAGAATCAGTCCCAATATCTACAACGTCAGGATGAACAATCATCTGAGCTTTAGGTAATTTAGGAATACCACCATCAGCTTCTAATATAAATCCAGGATTACCATTTACATCAAATGTTTGATTTGGAGGATTATCACCATAATAAGTAGCATTGTATGTACTTTGACTATCAATATTATTAGTCCAAGCATATCCTGTGAGAGGTGTTCCACCTGTATAAAATACCCCAGAAGGGAATTTATTACTTAAATCAAATTCTCTAGTATGAGTATAAAGTCCTCTAGAACCCCCTTCTATATCTTGTATAACTGCAGCAGAATTACCATCATTCTTAGAACTAGCTGTAGCAAATAATGATAGATCCTGACCTATTACAGTACAATTTTGACCATCTCTACCAGCATATCCTAACTCCCAATAATCTACAGTATCTTGTATATCTGGAGGTAAGAAAGGAGGTGTGAACTTAATACCTAATCTAGGAATCTTAGTGACAAATAGATCATGTGTAGGATTTAGAGCATGATTCCTAAATGTCATATCTCTATCATAGAATAGAGTGTTATTATTCAAATGATAAGCATTATTGATCCAGTAGTTAGATGGGAATCTAAAATGCTTCACATTCCCAGTAAGCCTTTTAGTTACAACACCACTAGCATAAGCTGTAGCATCTATAACATCCAAATCTTCATCTAAGAAATATTGAGTATAAGACTCTCCTTGATTCTCCCAATATCCAAAATCATTAGGCTGACCACTAAAAGCATTAAATGCTACAGTAGTATTATAAGATACAGTATCTCTCAACTGGTATACTTTAGCCAAAGGATCTCCACCTGAGATCTCCTTATCCATAGTAAATTCATCCAACCCTTCTGTAACTATAGGTAAATCATTAATATTAGCATCCTGAGCTATATTTACAGAAGTAGGGGCTGAAGTTAATGTAGGAGGAACAATTAGCATATCAAAATTGGTAGGCTCATTTCCTGGTACATGAAACCAAGGAGATAATGTACCATCTTTTAATCTAGCTCTACAAAAGAATGCATAGACCTCACCTGCCTGAAAAGACTTAGTGAAATTTTGATCATAATAGTTATTATAACTTTTTATGTTATTCTCCTTACCATTATCTAGTACTTCAGAAGTAGTATCAATAATATCTAAAACCCATTGCATTTTAGATGAGTTTACATATTTCTGAGAAATACCTAATTGAGTAGAATCATTACCTATAAGATTACCAAAGTACAGCCTAGAGCCTTGTGTGGCTACAGTCTTAGCTCTAATATACCTAATTTGCTGTACTAAGACATTAAGGTTACCTCCTGCTAAATCTCCAGAGCCAAATGTACCATCACCCTGAAAAGCTTTTAAAACTATCTCTGGTAGTATAGGTCCATTAATAGATTGAGAGGTTATAATAACAGCTTTGTTATCATTTACTCTAAATAAGCCTATCTGTAAATTAGGGAAAGATATATCAAGATCTTTAAAATTTACAGCTATCCCTTTACTAGTAGGAGTGGCTATAATAGAATCACCCCAAGTATTCCCTGGTCTATCATCATTAAAAGATGTAATGTAGATAGGTCTGTCAACTACTACAGTTTGAGTGGTTGATAAATCAGCATTTTGGTATCTATAGAATAAGAAGTAAGTTCCTGAAGGTATAGCCCCAGAAGCAGTGATCTTTCTATCTACATTAGCTACAGTAAACCTTTGGAAAATGTCTAGATTTCCAGCACTGTAGGGTTGGTAATATCTCACTAAAGTATTGTAATCTCCTAAATAAAACACCCTAGGAATATTAAACCAATCAGTAAAAGCTACTTCAAGCTCTCTGATATTATTATATCTATAGACTCCCTGTATTTGATGTAAAGGACTAAAGTTAAGTCCTGTCTCTGTAGCAGTACCATTTAAAGTAGTTACAATAGAATTATTAAGTACAGGAATATAGGTATTAGCAGGATAGTCTACAGTAGTTGTAGCATCTAAAGCCCACTGAGTTTTAGGTGTTTCTGTGAAAAGACCTATCTCACAGTCTGTACCATCAGGATTTGTAGAGAATATTACAACCCCATCAGCAAGTTCTACCATACCAATAGGTTGTAAATTATTTCTAAGCTTAAACTGAAAATCAAATCCAGGCTCACTTTGCAGTGTTCCTTCTTTAAGATTTACAACCCAATTTAAAGCCCATCTATAAGTAGACAATGGTTGATTACTATATAATTCGTCTTGATTAAGCCCTCCTAGTAGATCCATACTTATATATTGTAATTGCTGCCCTTATGCTCACTACTCTCAAAAAACTTATCATTCAAGAAATGATCAGTTTTGATTCTGGCCCACATATTAGTAAATCTTTCCATAGATTGAATATCTGGGAATTTAGCCATATTCTGAGCCTTAGCTTTATATTTAACCCACATATCATAGGCATCTTTAACACCCCACACTTTATGTTGATTACCTCTACTAAGATATTTATAGAGGATATAAAAAGCTAATGCTTCTCTATGTTCAGAAGAATCTGGAACCACTGGCATACCATCTTCATCTAATTTATAACCCTGATAATGTAAAGTTATAGTACCACATTCAAAAGATGTGATAATGTAGTCAGGATTTTCCATATAATAATTCTCAGTATATCTACCAAGACTCATCACTTTTTGTTCCTCTACAGAATTAGTGTCTGGATCTACTAATGGAAAAACTCCACCATAAAAACCATCTTCTGATACATAAGGTCTTTTAAAAGAACCAGCTCTTAAACTACCTCCTTTCTTCAAATTATGACCATGATATTCAATAGCTAATGTAGATTCCAGATTACACGGATAAGGTACTCTATGATTACTCACCTCTAATTCACATGATATTCTCTCTAAGTGAGCATGACAACCTATCTCAGCCAAGCACTCGCCTATCCATTCAGGAGTAGCGGCAACCCAATTCCCACCTGTAAGATTAAAGTCTCTCTGTACCTTTGTAACTACTTGCTTATAAGAGGTGGTTTTGTATATCATACGTTTTTATCTTTACCGTAGTGTCTCACTTCACTAACATTACTTCTATATTTAAACTTGATCAAAGGATCAGCTTTTATTCTTTGAAATATGCTCATTCTAAAGGCTTTACAAGGAATAAATTTATACTTAATAGCATATTCAGCATAATACTTATACCATGCTACTTTATAATAGTAATCTTCAATTATATACTGTCTTACTAAGAAACCTTTTTCATCATACTCATTTCTAGATTTAGTGAGACTCCAGTTAACAGGAAGAATAGGTTCTCCATTCTTCATAGTTCTGAAATATCTCTTTTTCTCTATAATGGAAAATGTACTTAATCCTTTGTGGAAATAGACTCTAAAACCATCTACTACTAAGTTATACATTTCAACATTATGAGCATCTAATACTCTAGTAAAGACTTTTTCAGATACTGGACTTTTAACTGTAGCACAATAGTTTCTATAGAAATCTTTGTTTACAATATCTGAAAGAATCCTCTTTTTCTTCATATTTAGTTATTATTAACCCTTACTTCTTTGTCTTCAGTAGGCAGATCTTGAGAATACATTCTAAGTAACTCAGCCATAAGTAAAGGTAACAAATCTTCTGATAAAGGGAAAGGATCATCATCTGAATAGCAATCTCCTTCACATGTTTGAAAATCAGCTATTTGTCTAGGATCTGCAAATACAGAAGTAATATTAAGCCATTTGAATGTATCTGTAGGAGGGTTTACTATATATACATAATCATTCATGTAGATATAGTAAGTTAAATTTCCTGTATACTTATTATAACCTACAAAATCATAAAGCTCAAAAGGAATCTCATAGAATGATTTTCTCTTATCTACAGTTCCTACAAAATAAAAACTATCAGAGTCTTTAGTTCTAGCTGGTTTAGGGACTTTTCTATCTGTTCTTAACAGTTCATATTCTGCAGGAAGACCTACACAACATTCTTTAGGATCAGCACACACCAAAGGTATACAACCTAACGATTGTAGAAACTCCCTAGAGATACCATTTCTCTCAAGATCTCTCCTAATCAACATAGCCCGCACACCAATGCAGTCCATTTTCACCTTCTCTATAAAATAGTTATCATACTGTCTATTTCTAACAAGTGCAAAATTATATGCCAATTTGTTTAGGCTAATATTAGCTTCTACCATAATACTTTCTTTAAACTGTAAAAAAGGGCAGCCAGATATTTAATCCAACTGCCCTTAAACACCTAAACACTAAAGAGATTAAGCTGCAGGATTCAAAGGTCCTTCTTTAATTGTTTCACCTACAGATACCGGAGTAGTAGTAGTAGAGAACAATGACACAATGATTGCATCTATAATAGCATTACCAGCGGGGTTACCTGATCCACCTACTACAGCAAGTCTAATCTCATATTCTTCAGTAAGTCTAGCTTCTTGAGGAGCATAAGAATTAAACACGTTAGCAAATTTCATGAAGTATACATCATAAATCTTAGTAGTATCTACTTGAGATACTGGACCTCTAATGTACTTATCTGCTGTATCCCAGAATCCAGCATTTTGGAAGTAGGTTGCTTCTAAGGCTTGAACTTGATCTACTGTACCAGCTCCAGGGAACATTCCTACTGCAGGCGCACCATCAGAAGGTTGAGTTCTAGTAGCATTTACAAAAGCACCTTCTCCAAGAGCAGAGAATTGTTGGTATTGAGATACAGCACCTACTATAGCAAGACCTACAGATGTAGGAGCAGTACCAGAAGATGTAGTAGCAGCATTGAAAGCTGTAGCAGATACTGTTTGAGAAGCACCTTCAAACGGTCTATCTAATGTAACAGTAGATCCAGATACAGTCAGTTTATAAAGCTGAGAGATAGAGTTTGCAGTAGCAATAGCTACAATAAGACCTGTCTGAGGATCAACTGTAAGAGTAAGATAGTTACCAGTAGTAAGACCAGCAGTAATACCTGTTACAGAAGCAGAGCCTTTTAAGAATGTTGCTCCAGAAGCAGCAGTAGCTGTTACAGCTCCTACTTGAAGATTGGCAATCACATAAGAGAAAGCTTTCTTGTCGTTGTTAATAGCAGCAGATACTTTTCCAGCAGCAGTGTAAGCTGTGTCAACAGCCATAAGTGTTGCAGAAGAAGAAGTATAATCATCTTCAGGATTTGGTTTACCCAACCTAGAGATAATTTCTACACCAGCATCAGTATAGTCTACTAATGTAGCAAGGTTCAAATTTAAAGAACCAGCAACACCATTAAAACCTAAGAAAGATACTTGTTTAATAGTAGCAGCATATTCAGCAGCGTATACACTAATAGCATTCTTAGCTTTTACCGTTTTACATACTACACAACCAGAGGCTGTACCTTGAGCGAAGATAATATCTGTCTCAGAGATGTTACCAGTTACAGCAGCAGTCAATAAGACTAATTTACCTGTACCAGTAGATAGATCTCTGTAATAAATACCTACAGCTCCATCAGCTAATAGATCAGGAGTTGTAGCTGAACTAACAGTTGTTGGTGCAGCTTTAGAGCCAGCGTATACTGTGGCTTTTGAAATTAAGAATTCCTTCATAGTTTATCGTTTTTATAGTTTTTACTTTTTACCAAAATCCTGACTTTCTTGAACTGCTGAAGGCAATCTATCTGATTCTACCAGCTCTAACAATCTGTCTCTCATATTGTCTATTATAACTTGCAGGGCTTGTGTTGGGAATTCCTGGTAGTCATAATTCATAAATCCAGTGTCATAGTAGGTATTAGGAAATGTTAAACCTAAATCTGTTAGACTTACTGGCTTACGAATATAGTCTATATACACAGTTGGGACAACAAAGTTGTCTGTGTAGATTTTGATGCTATTACCATAAATGCGAGAGATAGGACTGAGTAATTTAGGCTTTGTGAAAGGATTCTGTAAAATTTGATATAAATCCTCATCTCCAAATAACCTATTAGGTACAATCTGAGGATTCCCACATACTGTAACAAGACTTCTGTCATTTAGTAAGTTTCTGTAATCTGCTGGTAGAGTGCCGACACCTGCTGTTAGTGTTATTGGAGCATCTATGATTTTAAGTAATCTGAGGGTATCAATGTCTATTTGAATTTCATCAATACCCTCTAGATTCCCTGCTACACTAGGTTTAAGATAGCTATCCAAGTATTTATTTACAGTTCTATCCCATTGTAATGCAAGTTCTTGAGGTAGCATGTTTCCAAAAACATAACTCCCCATATTTTGCATATTCTGGTCAACCTCATAAAATATCTCGGATATTTTCATTATTTACCTTTTTTAGCTTGTAGTTGTGCTTTCTTCTGCCCTTTGTAGGTAGATCTGCCCTCCAGGTTAATTAGTTTAATGTAGGCATCTAGAGAATCAGCTACTGCATCTATACCTAAAGCCTCATCAAAAATACTATTAGCTACAGAAGTAATGATGTTGTAATTCAACAACTCCATTACAAAAGCTCTATCTTTTAGATTAGGATCTGAAGCAGTAGCGGTAAATGCTTCTGGATATTTCTCTGAAACTTCTTCAATAAATATAAGTAATCCTTCCTTAGTAGAAGGAATTGTCATATTATGAATGTCCTTCATAGCTACAGCAATAGACCTTAATACAGATTCATCCTTAACTTCACCTCCAGCAATTTCCAAATATTTAGTTCTTGCTTTATTTCTGATAGCTAAAGCTTCTGTTTTGGATTTGGTTTCAGCTCCAAGATCTTCAATATAGCACATGAATTGTTTTCTAGATCTACATTCTGCAAGATTAGGAGCCACTTCTGAATGCTTCAATGCTAACCTGTAATGAATATAATCAACCTTATTTACTGGCATTTGCATTTTTTCAGTAATTTGCTTACCATCTCTTACAAACTTAACCTCTGCTTCTGTAGTAGTTACATTAAGTTTCTTGCCTAATACGGGATCTATTTCTATATCAATGTTATTCCAGAATGTCCTTACTTTATCATAGAACTCTGGGGAATCTGCAGTACAACCAATACCTTTCATAGTAGGTAGTAGAACTCTTTCTTCATCTAGAGTAAGCCCTCTCAAAACATCATTAGTTTCAGAATCAAAACCACTACCTAAGTAGTATTTAGTGTCAGAATGAATTTCTGCAGGGATTCTACCATTAGGTTTTACTCTAAGTGTTACAAATTTTTGCTCAGTCATTTTAGTATTTGGTTTAGGTTATAAATAAAAGGGGAGTTGTTTATGCTCCCCTTTCTTATTGTGTACTTATTGATAATTAAGACAAGTTACAAATTAACTTGAATGAGTTGATAGGATTAAACATGTGGATACCCACTGATCTACCCATTTGTACAGAAGAAGCATCTGCATCAGAAGATATTATATTTTGGTCTTTAGCATTCAAACCATAAATGAATTTCTTGATTTCTTGTCTACCTTCTTCTTGAACATACTGGATGTTTGGCATACCATCAATCACTGACTCATCTACAAAATACATATCATAAGATGTAATTGGAAGACCTGACAAAGGATGTTTAGGAGCAGCTTCAGCTCTAGCACCAAGATCTAGTAATGGTAGATACTTGATAGATACTGTGTGACCATCAACATGTTTGAAAGTACCAAAGTAAGATCCGTAAACTAGATCATGAGAGTTTGGAGTTCCTGAGATCTGTTTAGTAGATTGTTGATATTGGTAACCCATTCCTACTAGATCTGATTTCATTGCAAGGTCAAATTGTTCTTGACCACCTCTACCTGTATAAAGAGTAATTTCACGTACTTTATCAGCAGCAGAGTTATACATTACATCACGCACTACTCTTTTAATCTTCTCTACAGTCAATTGACCATAAGTAGATTGATTAGGGATTTGTTCTAGCAAACCAGAACCAAATGGCATTTTCTCTCCAGTATCAGGATCTGTATCCATTACAATACCTTCAGGGGATCTGTTCCATTCTGAATACCACAAGTAGTTTTCAGTCTCTTCCATTTGGTGAAGTTCCAATTGAAACAACTCCCATTGTTGCCACAAAGTAGTAGTACCACTCATTGTAGGCAAATCAATAGCCATAACTTTATTTTCAATATTGCCTTTCCAATTATAAGAATTTCTCAAGAAAGCACATTGGTTCTGCATTCTAGCAGGAGCTTGAGAACGGGATTCTCTACCTCTAGAATTAACAAGACCAGCACCTTGGTACATCACAGCTAGTTTTCTACCTGGAGAAATCTCATCATTAGTAAGGTAGTTCAAAGAATCAGCACCTACTACTTGAGCAATATACCTGTAATAGCCACCTTCTTCTCTATCTTGTTCTTGGATTTTAAGTTTATTCTTTTTGTATGTTTCAACAATGTCACCTTTTTTCAACCACTTATCTACCATGTAGATGTAGAACTCTGCTTTACCAGCACCAATCTTATCTGTAGCAGCATAGATTGTTTTAGCAATAGAGGAAGACTTCTTTGGTTTACCCATAATAGGGATAGTGAACAAAGCATCTGGAGACTTGATCATTTTAGTACCACCTTTTCTACCTTTTGTAGATAGATAAAGAGGGAACCTGTCTGACCAGTTACCATACAATTGAACAACTGTAGTGGTTAACTCCTCAGCAGCTGCAAGCTTTCCAGCAGCTAGGTAGTTAATGCTGGTATACTTATCCGTATTATACGTATCTGTATATAAGCTGAGTTTCTGATTAAAATTAGCCATAGTTTATATATTAAATTTAGTTTTTACTTTTTAAGCATCTCCTCCATTGCCTTAAAGTCAAATTCATCAGCTCCTGTCCCTTGCTTCAAATCTTGACCTTTCTTGGTATCACCCACCGGAGGAATTCTATTTTTTAGGTTTTCTTTAAGTTTTTTAAGCTTATCTACAGTTGGTTTTTCAATTGCAGCTATGTTCTTAAACCCATTCTTTACAAACATATCAATAAGAAGTTCTTGCTCAATAGTCAGCTTATCGTAAGCTAAACTTTTTGCTGTATTAGCATCTTTATCTACAGGTTTAGCTAAGAAGTCCTTAAATTCTTGTTGCTCCTTCTTAGATAATTGAACACCCATTATCTTTCCAGTATCAATAATATCAAAGACCTGCTTTACAATAGCTTGTTCTTCTTCTCTTTCTTTTGCTATAGTAATCTCTAGATTCTTCTTTCTAGTTTCTTCTGCTTTAGCAAAATGTTTAGTTACTACTTCTTTAGCATCCTCAGCTTTCTTTTGAAGAATATTCTTTGTTTCAGCTAACTCAATAGCTTCAGCAATTTCTTCATCAGTATCTCCTTTTAACCTCCTGTATTCAGTATAAATCAATTTTTGATTATCTACCTCATCTAGATCTAAAGTGGAATAGTCGGGACTACCAACTTCTTTACCGAATCCACTAAGAGAGCCATTAGCTTGCTTATAAAGAAGTGCTTCATATAAGTCAGGGTTTTTTGCATAGAATCCTTCTAATTCTGCATTTGCTATCTTTCTACCAGCTAATAGAGCTAATTCACTAAGTGATTCAATATCTTCTCCTAATCCAGCAGCTACCTCTAATTCTTCATCAGAAAACTCCAAACCTGTTTTAGTTTGAAAATCACTAATAAAGAACTCTATACCACTTTCTTCAGTGCTGTCTAAAACAGTTTCTGGTATATTTCCTTCTTCAGCTTGTTCTTCTACCTCTTCTTCAGTAGTTTCTTCTGTTTCCTCAGTTTCTTCTTCAGGATGTAGATATTCATCATTAGTTCCTCCTGTAGTACTAAGTTCATTTAACTTAGCATAATCAATATCCTCTAAAGGATCTTTATCTTTAGTACTCATAAGTGTTTAGTTTAGTGTGTAGGTACTCAAATATATAAAATAGGTTTGTGTTAAAACCTCTGTTATTTTTAAAATCTAGAAACTCTATTATCCTATTTCTTATCAAGTTCCAGAATTTCTCTTAGGAAGTGCCTTTGTAGTAGGTTTAGAAAGTGTCTTATTTCTATTTTCAATCATTTTCTTCTTAAATGGATCTTCTACCAAACTATCAGAATTCTGTTTGTAGGTAGAATATTCTCTCAAATTCTTATATTTAGGATCAGAAGAAGCTACCTTCTTATAGCCCCCTACACTTCTTTTAGCATGAAGATCTCTAGCCTTTTCTGCAGGAGCTTGTTGTTTAACTATCTCTGCTGCCTTTCTATCAATAGAATCATCATAAGCTACTCTCTGAGAAGGAGCTTTATAAATAGGAATGGTAGTTTCTTGTTGATAAGATACCCCATCAGCATCTGTTAAAGCTTTTCCTGTATAGGTATTAGTTTTAACTGGAGCTATTTTAGAAGATGTGGTTTGAAAAAGTTTAGCTTTCTTATTTACTGTATTACCTGATTCATCTGTATAAGAATGCTTAAAATTATTCATGGTTCCACCAGTAACTAGCATTTCATCAGCTTCATCTTTTGTGGGTTTAGAAGAGCCTGTCTTCTTCATGCCTATAGCTAAAAGTTTATTATGATTGTCTATAGAGTTCTGATAGGTGGTGGAACTATCATCATAGGCTCTTTTTCTAGAGACATATTCATTATAATCAGCTATTCTTAAAACACTAGGTTTAGGAGTTGCTGCAGCTTTTTTCTTTGGCTTATTATCTGGCATAACTATTTCTTTTTCCAGTGAGAGGCGTTTTGAGCAAATATAGCCCGCTTCTTTGTGACTGGATTTTTAGAATGAGTTAACTCTTCAGTAGACTCTCCAGTCCTCTTTTTAGTGGCGTCAAATTTCCCTTTGTTGGCAGCTTTGATATGAATGCCACCCTTAGCATACTTAGTATAAGCATCTGTAGGAATATCTCTTAGTTTTTTCATCTTATTTCTTTTTAGCTTTAATTTCTGCTTTATTTTGGTTTTCCTGGGCGATTTTAAGCATTGTATCAGCTTTATATATCTCTGTATCGGCCTTTATCTTAGTTTCACTAGCTTTCATATCAAGCTCTCTTTGCTTTAAACCCATCTCATTAAGATGCTTATCTCTAGCTAAAGCATTTTTCTCTACCTCTAGAGAATCATCTACCCCATTAAGATTCTTATCCAATCCTAATAATTGAGTCTCAGACTGAATAAGAGCTACCTTCTCAGCAGTGATGTTATTCTGATCAATCTCATACATTTTAAGATTAATCTTCTGTTGCTCTAACTGCATTTTACTCTGTAGCTCTTGGTTCTTGAAGTCAGCTTCTGCTTGAGCAGTTTGTTGCGCTAGAGCATCTTCTTGAGCTTCAATTTCTTTAAGTTCTGTAACTAACTTACCAAAGTTAGATTCAGCATTAAGTATAGCAGCTAATTGAGAAGCTTTAACTTTCTGACTAGCTAAAGTCTCAGCAAATTGCTTCATCTTATCAAACTTCTCTTTCTCTTTAGCAGAAGAAGATACCTTAACACCAAACTCAGATTCAGAGAAGTCTTCATCTTCAGCATTAATCTCAAGGAAAGCTGTTCTACCTGCAGAGTTCAAATAAGCTGCTTTCTTACCACTGATGTAAGCAAATTTAGATAGGTCCAAAAGCCCACAAAGATCTTTCTCCTGGAACTTCTCAAAGTCTTCAAATAGATCTGCAGTAATAACACTAGATTGAGCTATAGCAGTTTGTGTAGTACCTAATCCATCTCCAGCAGATACAGCAGCCTTTCTTTGAGGATTGATACCTACCACTCCTTCAGCCTCAGCTTTAATATTCTGTAGATACCTATACATAAACTCTATATAATTACCAAGACCTAGATCAATAGCTTTAATAGCGTTTACTGCAGTAATAAAGTTCTCTTTGGTTTCATCAACCCACATAAAACCATTAGCATCTGCATGATACATAGTAGTATACATATCCCAGCCATTTTTATCAGGCATTAATCCCATTGGCATAAGAAGTAATTTCTCCTTATTCTTAGCTAAGATGTTATTTAACTTATAGTGACCAAAGTTATATAGATGTTGGAAAGGCATTAAAAGCTCTACAACAGATAAAGCCTTTCTATCACCCATTCTTCTGATTCTACCATTAATAAGATTCTTACAAGAAGATTTATTATTGATACCATTTCTTTGAATAGGGATAGGTTGTACCCCAAAATAGAATTTATCATTATCTACTACATACCCCTCCCACTTCTCATTTACCCAGTACTCTTCAATAAGAGTTTCACCAAAAGCTGGTTCTACTTTATAATCATCAGGAACCATTATAGTCTCTAATTCTCCTGTTTCATTCATTATAGCTACTTTCTTAATAAGCTTCATTGAGGTCCAGTTCACATAACTGACCTTAATGTTCTCACCGAGTACCCCTATAAATTGAGAGCTAGACAAGTTAGTATCATACAAACTTGTAGAAAAACCAGAAGATAAATTACTGGAAGAGCCAAAGGTTGTGATAAGATTATTAGTAGTATATCTATCATCTCTATCTATAGTATCAGTAAGGTCTTCTCTAGTTTGCTTTTCTGTCTGATCAGGATTAGCTATAATAGTTTCTTGAATTAAAGACCAATATCTGTCTAAAAATGAAGCTTTGGACATGTACTCATCCACACAGACAGCTTCAGCATCCTCTACATATTCAGTATTTTCATCTGCTATAAATCCAACATGTTTAGGGTTTAGGATTCTATAGACAATATCTTCATTGATTACATCTTTAATAGTATAGGTAGTAGCTGTTACTAACCAATGTTTAAAAGCCTGTATAAACTTCTCAGGAATATCTAGGTCCTCAATGATGTAATTAAGTACTTCCTGACCTACTACAGATCTCTGATCAGCCCAATTATCATCCAGAGAAGTCATAAACTCATCTAAAGGAGGAACTGGTTTAGTATCTAATCCAGTATCCATCCCTAAAGCATTAAGAGTATTTACAAAGGTTTGCTGTAAAGCTCCTTTCATGGCAATAACTTGCTCAGCTTTCTTTCTATTGATAGTATCTGGATTAATAGCTATTACAGAACTTAAAAGAGGTCTATCTCTCTTTTCTCCCAATAACAATTGGATGATCTCTGGGATAATAGGATAGTTTCTAAGTTTAGCAGGATATGATTGTAATTCAGGTCTAGTAGCTACAGCATTCCCATAAGGATTAGTTATGTAGGAATAGTCAGTAGTATCTATCTCACCATTAGCTGCTTTATATAATGTCTGAAAAAGTATATTGTTTGGTCTACATCTCTGGTAGTAATATGCTACAGACTCCCTTCTCCAATCTTTATTTTTCTTAGAATATAGTAATTTCTGTCTGGTAGCTTTAGCCATGAGTAGTGATTTTTACAAATATATACAAATATTACTAGTAATGAACGTTGGTAAAAAAGGCAGAAGATTGGGTTTTAGCGAAAGCCTTATTACCATATTTCCACTCAATCTCCTTTTGGTGGAACATTCCAACTACCATAGCAGAAATTCTATCATAGTTACTATCAGGATTGAACTTAATCAACTCCTCTAATAGACCTATATCATAGATTTTATGATAATTATACAGAACTTCTCCTTCTTCAGTTACAGTCCATTCTTTAATAAGCCAATCAGCTAAATAGCTAAGACCTATATCTTTTCTTCTTTGGTCTATATGCATACCATATCCTCTTCTGACTCCAGATTTAGGGATATTTTCATTGAACCCTAGAGAGAACTCTGGAGCAAGTAGTTGCATTTTTCTATTAGCCTTAAAGTAGGCCAATAAAGCTTGACCAGCGTTGTTTTCAAATCCAATTTTAGCATTGTAGTATTCTGATAATTGTCTAACTTTTTTATGAAAAATATCCATTGTAGCAGGTCTTCCAACCAAAGAAGCTACTATAATATCATCTGGTTTAGATAAAGGGTTTATGTTCTTAATAACATAGGCTGCTCCCAAGGAATCTCCTGTAGTGGTATCATGCATATATGGATCGACTACTAGGATATACATGTTGTCATATATTATCCCATCCTTCCTAAAAGGTGTTTCCCATATAGTTATACAACCAGTATTATCTTCTTTCTTATCATGAGGATATTTCATAACAGGCCTGGCATCAGGATTAGGTCTGAATTTGACCCCTGTTTTAGTATCCTCTAAATCTCCATAAATAGCAAGATTTACAGCTTTTCTAGTAGAAACTAATTCAGTCTTCCAAGATAGTAATTCTGCTTTAGGGAAGATGTTACTGCTGGTTCTTAGTAGAGCTTCCTGAGGAGTATAAGGATGTTCTGCTTTTGCTCTGGCAGCATCATTAGGATCTGGAGACTTTAATTTCTTCTCTCTTTCCTTATCTAAAAATGCTTTAGACTTAACTCTATCAGTATTTCCTTCCTCATCTATAAATGCTACGTTGAATGTAGCTGGAGTGAAGAATCCACATTCAGTCCCAATTAAGTCATCATCATAGACGTTGTGGAATCTAAGCATTCCTTGAGAAATAGGATTGAAGAATAACTTCTCCATAGATTCAAATGCCTTACCCTCAGTACCTCCAGTACCAAAACAGACCATAGTACCAAAGACCAAGTTACCTTCTTCATGAGAAGACTTAGAAACTTCTATACATTTATCAGCATTAGTAAATGCTCCAAACTCTTCAAATAAAGTAATCTTACCCCTTTTCCCACGGACCTTATCATCCTTACCTTCTACAGCAACTCCCATCACCTCTGACATAAACCCAATCTCATTCCCCTTCATATCTTTGTGAGAAGCTCTGAGGTGCATTTTGTTTAGATCATTCTTTACATCTGTGTATTTGTAGAAGGGAGTATGTTCATTTATAAAGTTCTTATAAAGCAAAAATTTACTGAAAATACCATCCTTATTAAGATATTCAGTACTTTCAGCAAACATGTAAGATTTTGAATTCTTAACAAAGAAGAAGTTTCTGGCTGGCATAGAAGCACCTTTCCAAGAAGCTCCAACCCCTCTAGGTTTTAACCAGATAAAGTGCTTACCCCCAGAAGTGTTATCTTCATCTAATACTATATCTATTTCTACAGGGAGTTTAGCATAGTCTTCCTCTGATATACCATACTCAGCAATATCCAGAGCTGTAAAGTACCTCCAATCTAGGTCCCAAAACTTAGGGAACCCTTCAATCCTTTCTGCAGCTTGTTTTTTAAGACCATCATTTACTCCAATAGCCTTTACCTGTATGATAGGACAGTAGTTAAGATAAAAATAGTGGTATCCTGTAATTCTGACACCACCTACAATATAACCTTCTGTACATCTTCTCTTTTCTTCATCCCAAAACTCAAAATAACTAAAAGTACCTGGAATATGAAAGGTGTAGCACTTATGCTTCTCAAAGTGGATAGCAGCTTCCCTAAATTTCCAGGTACTTTTAAACTTGAAGTCTTGTTTACTCATCAACCTTCGGTATACTTATTAGTAGTTCTCCCAGCTCTTAACTGTTGTTCTTCTTGTAATTCTTTTCTAACAAGGTCTTTAGTCTTATGATAAGCCTCTATAAGATCAGGCATCTCCTTAGCCAAGGACTTATACTTGTTGAGATCATGCACCAGTTCCCCTGACTTAGGTCCTATTTTAATCCTTTCATTTACATCAGTATCTCTTAAATAATCAGACAAGCTATCTATAGCATTTTCTACAGAAGCTAAATGCTTCATTGATCTAGTATTCTGAATCATCTGGAAATAAGCTATAGCCTCTTTTATATCTGAGTCTATTTTCCACTTATCTTCCAATCCAACAGCTTTTTTAATCTGTAGGACCTTATCAGACTCCACTGTAAACTGCTCATAAGGACTATCAAACTTAGCATAGAAGTAAATAAAAGCTAATTCTTTAGTAGCTTGATGTTTCTTTCTACCATCATGATCACCTTCACTACCCTTATCTCTGGTAATTAGCTTCTTAAACACCTGAATAGTCCTAGCTTCTGTAGAAATCTCAGGTATTCCTTGATCATTTACTTCAAATAACTTAATCATTCTGTTACAGGTGTGTAAGTTTTTGAAAACTCATCACGAGTTATCATATTTTCTTCGTCTTTTATAAGATACCCAAAAACTAATTCAGATAGATTCTTATTATAAAAATCCTCAGAAACGGTTACAAAGCCACCGTTACTCACTGTACCATTCTCTGTGAATACTCTAGCTACTTCACCATCCCAAGAAGCCCCCATTATTTTAAAAGCTTCTATGGTAAATCCATGAAATCTATTTCTATAAGTCTTATACTCAATCATAAATTCTTTCATATTTAGCTTTAAACTCACTTTCTATCACATAGCTCATAACCCCTTCTAAACCCAAGACAAAGAATCCTTCCTGTTCTCTAGGCTTATGATCCATGTAAAATATCTTTGTTGTAGTAAAGGATTTAGAATATTCTAATTCTACTTCCTCTTGAGACAAGAACAGCTCACAGAAGTTATCATCTGTAGCAATAGAATCTATCCAGAACGCTCTTACTAACTTATCAGGATCAATAATACTTCTGTAGGTAGGAAGCTTCTTACTAGTTGGAGTATCAAGTTTAGCTCTAATTCTAACCCTTCTACTAGGTTTAGGCATATTACCCTCTCTATAATCTCTCAATCTGGCAATAGGGACTAACTTCCCATACCTACTCAATTTAATAGATTTTCCCTCTTTCATAGACTTTACAGTAAAGTCACCTTGAGATTTGATTATTTCCTCAACCTGCTTTTCTGTAAGCTCTTCTCTTTCAGCAATCTTCTTAATTATCTCTTTTTGAACCATTTCGATAGTCTTCTATAATAGCTTCAATATCTGCTTGATGATTATTTAAAGGATAAATCTTATCATTATCTGTAACATGGATGATCTTTCCACCTTTAATCTTAAAGCCAAACTGTACCAAAAGATACGCATACAAATTTAGTTGTAATTGGTACAAGTTATAATTACAATTACATAGATGGTTCACTGGAGCTAAAAGATACTCATTAATTACTGGAGTACCATCTCTTTTGTTAAGGTAGTTATAGTTCTTAATCTCTTTGTTTGTTTTATAATCAATTATGGTTACAAATCTGTCTTCTCCAATAGTCTCAATAATCACCTTATCTGCCTGACCTGCAATACCTAATTCATTAGACCAAATAAGTAACTCTAAATATGTGCCGTCAATTAATTGGTATAGATCCTCTATTTCTACAGGGACTTGACCTACTTCAATAGTAGCTAAATCAATGTTTTCTTTCTTCTTATGATAAGCTGTACCAGAAATACAAGATCTCTCATTCTCTTCTCTCCAAAGAAGCTTTACTGTCTCTACATAACCAATATTCTCAAATGACTCCAATAAAGAATCCTTAGAAATTACGTATTTAGCCATTAAATCAGCTATAAGCTTGTTTTCAGTTCTTTTAGCTACATATTTCTGAGCTATGACATCAGCATCAAATTTTGGAGCATACTTATGGAGTAGTTGTGTAACACTCGTGTATTGTTCACCAGTGGTTAAATTTAAATATTTATGATCTTTCTCGAAAAACGTAGGTCTATTTAAATATGTTTCCATGTTATGTAACTTAAAACAGAATATATTGTTGTTGGATGACAATTGAATATTTTGGCTAACTCTTGTTGTGTAGCATGTCCCTTTGGATATATTTTTCGTATCATTATAACCTCTTCTTCTGTAAGTTTACTTAAATGTACTTTTTCTCCTACAGCCATTCTTCTTTTTAATATTCTGAAGCTATGAGCCATATTTTCATGACCTGTACACCACTCTAAGTTGTCAACATGGTTATTAGACCCATTACCATCTTTGTGATTCACTTGAGGTTTGTTTTCTGGATTAGGTATGAATGTCTCTGCTACAATTCTGTGAATCAACCTCCTGGCAGGGTCTTTGCCCTGCTGTCTTACCACAATTTGTCTATAGGCCGAAGGTTTTCCATTTTTATGTAATATCTGAGGAACTAATTTTCTTATAGTATTGAACTTTATAGAAAATATTTCACTTGTCGGAAGGACTATATAATCTTCATACCCTCTAATATGAATTCCTCCATATTCGTTTATAAGCTTGTCTATAGTAATTTCTTCTATATCTACCATTTCTTAATTTGACAATGTTCATCTTCTACTAATGTCTTGAGCTGCAAAAAACAGCCACAGAGGCCACAAACCTCAGTCCCTATCATTTTCTTCTCAGGACACTTATCACAAATCTCTAACCTTTGTTTCTGCAAAGATAAAGAGGATTCAGTTGCTAAACCTCTAGCTTTCTGAATCCTCGATACTATAGCCTCTGGAAGGTTAGATAGCGACATCTTCCACTTTACCAAATACCCAGTCATCATCCACTGTACAGAATTCCATAGAACCTTCTGTAGTAGGCAATGATATTGTAAATACTTTAGCCCCATCTGTAAGAATAATCTTTTCACCAACTTGGTGAACATTACCTGGATTAGAAGCTACTACATCCCATATCTTCACTTTTGATTTAGTAAGATGGTCTGGTAATTTAAGCTCCTTTTCTGTAGGCTCTGCTGGCTTTGTTAAGATCAAATGCCCTCTGTCAGGTTGAAATAGAATTGTCATATATTATTGTTTAAGTGTTTCTAAAGTTTGATTTTCTTGTGGATTTCTGCAGATATGTACCCCATTAAGTAAGTAAAAGCCTCATCACTAACTCCTTTCTCTAACTTAACTCCACAAGCATCTAATATATAGATAACAGCATGGAGTATTTCATGATTAATAGTTCCTAATGTTTCATGCTTCTCAGAAAACAATGGGTCTATTCTTATAATTACCAGCCTATAATCAAAACACATTATACATCTTCCAACACCTGTCAATTTGAGATTGTCAGACTCTTCTTGATGAAACTCTCCATACTTCTTCAATTTCTTGAGAAGGACCTCATCTGATTCACCCATACTAAACAACACCTTAAAAGGATAGATGTGTAAAGGTATCTCAAAGTGATAGGTTTTATATGGCTTCATTAAGTGTTTCTAGTTTATAAACCCCTTTTTTAACTCTACTCAATACTCCTTCTTTTACTAGGTTCTCTAAAGCTCTAGGGATTTGATTGGCTTTAATGAAGTATTGATCTTTCAATTCCATCTTCTCTATCCAGGTGAGTTGCCACATACCTTCAAAAGAGTTATCACAAATATAGCAGTAGAGTCGTAATTCAACTATGGTCTTAAACTTCTCTACTGCTTCTTTTGGGATATTCATTCTAGTGTTAAAATTACCTTTGTTTCATGAGGTTTACAGGCCCAGACCAAGATCTCCTTAGCCATCATACGGTAAATGTTTATACTCCGTAGCTGAACTCAGACCAATCATTAGCCAACATATCAGTCTGAGATGCTAACCAACCATTTACAATGCTATCATCAGCAGCTTTCATACACAAGTATGGAGTGAATTTAACCATCTGGTTCTCAGAATCAGCCCATACTCTAGAAGTATAAAAGCTCTTTACTGCAGCAGGGAGCGATTTTACTTGAGTAATTACAGTACTGATGTGAATGCTGTCTTCAGGTCTTTGGAAGATGAACATACCTTTACCATTCCAACCTTGTCTAGAAATCAATTTCCCTTGTTTAACAAGTTCAAGAGCTTCTCCAAAAGTCATTAGTGTTTCCATAATAAGTTTAGTGTTTAGGTGTTATTCACATATATGTACTTAGGTGTTTACCTATATGTGATTATGTACAATAGTAAATAAAAAAAGGCATACTCACAAGAGAACATACCTTTAATTTTAAAGTACCCAATATAGGAATCGAACCTATAAAAACAGGTTTCTAAGACCTGTGTGTCTACCAATTCCACCAATTGGGCAGGTATCTCCGAGAGGATTCAAACCTCTATCTAGTAGTTCGTAGCTACTTGATCTATTCATTGATCTACAGAGATGTGGGTAGAGTATGAGGCTCGAACTCATATAAACTGCTTCACAGGCAGTCCGCTTAACCACTTAGCGCAACTCTACAGTTTTCCCGACAAGATTCGAACTTGTACCATCTGAGTCAAAGTCAGATTGCCTGCCAATTAGCATACAGGAAAATGTTTAGGTCTCTCCCTAACTGTATCGTTGTCTTTTTTGTTTCTCGGCAGGTGACAGTACGTAAAACCTGTGTCGTATAGTGGGAGGGATTTGAACCCTCGACCTCCTGCTTCCAAGGCAGGTAAACAACCTGACCGTTATCCCACTATATGTATATAAAACAGAAATCCCCTAACTTCTCAGCAAGGGGATAAATAATGTTGGAGCTTTTTTACTACTACACACAATAACCACTTGCTTCCCTAGATAAGGGAGTGCGCTGCGGTTGAAGATGTAGTGATAAATTGTTCATGCAACAAATATAGTAGATAGATTAATATAAACAAACAAATCCCTCTAAGATTTTAACCTCAGAGGGATAGTTTCCTAATTCGAGATAGGATGGGGTCCAAAGATACTATCTAGGGAGGGGTTAACATAAGACTTATTCTAAGCGTGCAGTTCTAATGGGATGCAGAATAAGTATATTGATTATACTGTAGGAGCAGGACTATCAGTAGTTGGTGCTGTAAATGTAGGAGCATCTAATCCTGGAGTTGGTTCTACAGGAGGAACTACAACCTCTGGAGTGATAGATACTGTTTCTGGGCTTTCTGTAGTAGAAGCTGGGGTGAAAAAGTCTTTCACCTTATCTATAAAGGTTGGTTCTTCTACAGGCTCTGGTATAGGCTCAACCACTGAAGTAGGTTCTTTATGTTTGTATTCAGGCATAACAAACCCAGTAGGGAATAACTCTAAGCTAAACTCATCACCAACCTTATACTGTCCATATTTACTCTCATCACTCTCAAACAACTGAAAGCTTCCTACAGTACCTCTAGCATCATCTATTACTGAGAACTTGGTTACTTCTCCATTACTAACACTTACTGAATCTACTATTGCTTTAATCATACTTGTATTTTAATTTATGTAGCGGTGTATTTATAGTTGTGGTTGATGAATTTGATTTTAAAAACTTGTACTTTAATGTTGATGATCCTATAGCTCTCGCTCTACTTGTAATTTTAGTTTTTATAAAACCCATATAGTTATATTCTATCTTAGTTTATTTATATGAGTATGGATTGGACGGATCTCGTGGTCAAACTCAGGAGTATAATACATCTCTTATTGCTACTCTTCTAATCTTTAGCTTATCTTCCCTTAAATCGCAGTGTAGGATATTTGTACTCATAAATACTCCGTGCAAATATAATTGCTGGAAAGGTGGTATCCAAATCTGTCAAGCTATATTTCATATTTATTTTCAAAGTATTTATAAGCACTTGATTATTAGAACCATTCAATTTTAGGCTGCTTAGGTTCTTTAGGTTTAGGTATTGGCTTAGTAGGTTTTTCAAAGATTAACCCCTTGGACTTAGCTAATCCAATGTATCTTCCTACCTGCAGATAAGCCCAGGCTTTCTTGTAGTTAATTAGATAAGCTACATACTCCCAATCTTCATAGTCTGGGAAGATCTTACTAGCTAAGGCGTAGTCTGTACATTTATTTACCACATAAGAGGGCCATAACTTATCTGTCTTCATTAATTCAAATGCTTCTTTAGCATACTTTTTGAATATCTCAGAGTTAGGGTTACTATACTGTTCCATCTAATACTCCTTCCTCTTTATAGTGTCTGATTTCCTCTTTAAATACCACTCTTAGATAGTCTGATAGATCCCTATCTAGACTATCAGCAATCTTCTGTAGAAGTTCTTTAGTTCCTTCTTCTACCCTTACTGTAATTGATTCTTCCTTTTTCTTCATATAGGTTAATAGTTATAGTATAAATGTAAGACAATGTCTTACTAAAGTCAAGTGTTGTGGCATAAAGTTTGGATAGTATTAGGCTATTCAGATTGGTTTCAGCTAAACTTCTCTGAATACACCTATAGACTTTCACTCTGCTCCCTGGATATACTCAAAGTAGAGTGTTTTTATTTTTGTAATTATGGGAATATTTTTCTATATTTAGGTCTAGAATTACTAAAACCCATACAGAAATGAATAAATTAACCAGAGAATCTATACAAGTAGAGAACTTTACTTTAGAATCCACAGATCCCACAAGGACCTATGACTACTCAATTAATCACTATGGTAGACTAGGTAGAGAGATTAAGATCTCCCCTAAAGCTAACATTACTATTAATAATCCAGGGTTTAAAACAGAGTTCTTTGTAGAATCTGTAAATGTAGTTATTGGTATTGGTAAGGACCATATAGCTGATCTTATAATGAGTAAGGAGGCTTGGGAAGCTCTTAATGCAGGAGAACCAGTTACTATTATCACTACTGAAGATTTTAAAAAGAAGTATATTTATAAGAAATAATTATTATATTTACATAGAGATCTCGAAAAAAACTCTAGTATTGAACAAAGTACCAGTCCTTTATGGCCTGATGAAGTTACCCCTAGTTGTATAGACCTTAGAGTTTATTGATTAGGGGTTCTTTATTATATCCCCTACTAGTTCTATAAATATCCTCCAGATAGGCACATGGTTGGACCACCTAACCCCCACCCCATACAAGTATGGTAAGGAAGAAGTACCCCCGGGTGTTTTCTAAATTATTATTTCTAACTCAGTTGTAAAACTGGAAATTTTATACAGCTAATATTAGTTAGTATTAGTGCAGAAATTGATAAAAGCTTGTGAGAAGCTTTGAGAGCTATGTATTTGAGTATTATCCAACAGTCTTAGAGACTTGTGATATTCTTTGCATAGCTCACTTATATTAAATTTTCATCCTTTAAGACAACCAATGAAAAATATGAAAGACATAAAAACAAATGTATTAACAATAGTAATTAGGCTGTTGCAAGTACTATTCACAACAATACTATCTATTATGGTATTAATCGGAATAATAGCGTTATTCTTTATACCAAATACTGATAAAATGCTAATACCATTTATAGCATATACAATTCTTTGTTTAATAGGTATATATAAAGTATTGAACAAACTGTAAATCATTATTCATTTTAATATAAAACATTATGGAAACTATCAGTCATTATGACTTTGCTAAGAAGCACAATGTAAAGCTCTCTATATTGGATGAGTCTTATGGTAAATACTTTGATGATGATTCTCATGAGAGATCTATATTCAAAGTTAAAATTAGTAGGAATGGAAAGTCTTACACCTTTAAATATGGTCAAGCTATTGTACTCAGAGGTAAGGCTCCAAATATCTGTGATATTATTGAGTGCTTAACTAAATATCATCCAGGGGATTTTAAGAACTTCTGCTATGAGTTTGGCTACAGTGATGACAGTATTAAAGCTAGAAAGACTTATAAGGCTGTATTAAAAGAGTTTACTGCTGTTGAGAAATTATTCTCTGACTGTATGGATGAATTACAATCTATTGAGTAATCTTTAGATTAAATAGTACTATAGTTTGATTGCATCTTATATGTGATTGATCTATAGTACTCTATGTTTTAATGAATGTCAAGTGCAAAACTGCTTATGCGGTTATGCAATTATGTATTAACTCTCATCCAATTTGCCTCTATTGAGTAACGGGATAAGTCTGAAGACATAGCAAGGTGCAACTTTGTGAGAGTTAATTTATAAACCAAATAATCTATTGTAATTAATAGTTTTGACAGAATAATATTTGGTGAACAGAATATTCTATGGTTTTTAAATATTTCTACAGAATATAATTTGGCTATACTAGTGGGTTGGCAAAATTAAATGGTGCAATTACCACACAACTGATACATTATCCTGAGAATTACCACCAAAACATTCTACTATCATCATCTTATTGCAACTCTGTTGCATAAACTATCAATCTGTAAACATCTATTCACACTATTGTAAATAACAAATCTATGACACCTGAACTAAACCTAATAGCATATATAGCTACAGTGAACACAATTGTCTTACTAATCATAAGCTATAATATAAGAGAAATACTTAAACATCTAAGAAATAAATAGTTATGAAAACTGTAAAAGATAAAATACAACAAGCAATAGATAAACACTTTGAAGAAATAGCCAAACTACAGGCTATAACAAAAGACTTAGATGAACCAGCATTTAAAGTGTGTCCTGAGTGTAACACTAAAAACTATCATTACTATGCTGATACTGATTGCTGGTGTTGTGCATTTTGTTAACTAGACTCAATATGAAAACTAACATCTATAATCTTGTAGAAAAGCGTGGAAGTCATAAAACTAATACAATTTCACTAGAGAAGGTAGACTGTAAGATACATGAACCTAAAACTAAAAGAAAGAGATTAGTTAGAGATAATAATGACTACATAACTAATCCTAACTTAATAAAAACCATAAATAACACCTAAATCCAGGTACATATTATGGATTACTCACATTTAAACTAAAACACTATGGAACCAAGTGACTATACAATACAAATCCTAAACTCTGAATATATAGCTCTTTTGAAATACAAACTAATGTATTTACAGTCTCAATACTCAGGTGCCATTGGTCAGCTAGAAGAAATAGCTGATGTTAAAGAACTTATAGAAATATCAGAAGCGTAATTAAACCTCTAACCACTAAAACCATGAATCAATTAGAAATCATATTCGCCTCAGCTCCTTCTAATACTACAGATGAAGAAATAGTAATGCATTGGAATGATGCCTTTACTGAATTTACAGACTATTTAGAGGGTTCAAATCCTGCTTATGGTATCTACTAATACTGCTAATCCTCAGGTAATACAGTTAACCAAGCTAAATCAACACCTATTGTATAGTGTGGGGAAAGCTAGTTGGTCCAACTCTTTACCTGAGGGTGATAGTATTGTACAGCTATTAAGTATTGAAGTCTGTGATAATAAATCCATGACTGGTAAATACTGTAGGGCTAAGTTAGCAGAGAGTAAATCTAAACAGTTTTATGTGGTGATTAATAGCTCTTTAGCTAAAATACTACTAGAATTAGTAGGAATGAATGTAATTATTAACAAAAAATTAGATAAGATTGGGGGCTATACGAGTGAGATAACTGGGAAAGTATCTGATACTTATAAATACAATATAATTGAGATTATTTAAACCTTACAAATATGGATTCAAACACTAAAGAACTTCTGGAACAACTTGCAGCTAAAATGGGTACCACCTCACAATATTTGTGGTCTATCTTACTTAAACAAGCACCTATAGATGCAACAATCTCTCTAATTCAGATCATATTCACACTATTGTTAGGATATGCACTATTCAAATTACATGTAAAATTTAATGAATCAGAAGCTTATGACAATGATGCAACTTGGATTATTATGGGCTGTCTAGTAATTATATATTTAATATTCTTATGTATAGCTATTGCTTGCATATCATTTGTAGTAAATGGTTATTTCAATCCTGAATATTGGGCTTTAAACAGAGTATTAGATGCTTGTAAATAAAATGCCTCAAACAATCCTAATAACTGATAGTAATTTGGAATTGCTAGCTGAATTAATGTAAAACTAACCTCTAAACACCTAAAACTATGAGTATTAAAATCATTTCCGACACTCTAATGAGTATAAACAATGTAGTATTTACCTATAGTTCACAAGCTGAACTTAAATATCTTATTGAGAACTTTGGTTCTTAAAACTCAATCAATTCTGTGTATAGCATATATCCTTAATAGGATGAAGACCTACTGCTAATAGATTTGATAACATTGGTAGACTGGCCTGAATTAACAGGCTACTAGGTAAAAGATACAGGATCTACCAATGTTTTTGTAATCCTGTTTAACCATTTAATCACTATCGTATGAAAATCACTAAACAACTAGCTGAAAGCCTAGCAAATCAATTATCTAAACCTAAAGAAGATGCTTTAAAAAAGCAATTCACAGCACTAGAAAAAGAAATACAAGATAAAGCTAAGAAATTAGTTCCTGCAAGCTTAATGAAAGCTTACAAAGAACATCCTGAATACTTTGGTCACAAAAGAAGATTTAACCACTCTTATGAGTTGGATTACATTGCTTTAAACATGCCGTCAAACTCTCATTATAATATGGAAGTTAAAGACTTGTTAAAAGAAGATCAAGCACCTGTATTAGAGCTTATTAAGCAATACCTAGCAGATAAAGCTGACATTAAAAAGAAAAAGAGTGAGCTTGCAGAAGCTATTTTAGCTTTCAAAACACTCAAAAGACTTGAAACAGACTTTAAGGAAGCTTTTAAACTTGTACCTAAAGAAACTCTAGCGCATAATGGTCAATATCTACCTGCTAAGAACATTGATTCTTTAAAGACATGGGTTAAAGAGAACCCTTCTGCTGTTTAACTATTAATAATCCTGTGCATAGCAGACTAAGGTTTATAACCTTACAGGATTACTTGTTTCACCTTAAACTATAAAATTATGTCAAATATTGGAAAAATAGTATATCCCTGTGATAACTCTTATAGAATATGCTTCACTAATCCAGACTGCAAAGATTATCCAGCAGGAACAACTGTACCATACAGAGAACAAATGGCTGTAAAGATTCTAACAGAGCCTTATGAAGAAGAAATTGATTCTTTTAATGGTAGAAAACCATTGTCATTTATTAATGTTGAAACCTTAAATAATGGCTACAAATGGAGAATACTAAATGTCTGGACCGAAAACCCAAAACCACAATCACTTATTATTATGGATTATCCTTCGATGTTATGAAAAGAATCAAACTAAAAACTAGACAGCACATTTGTATTAACAGGCACACTCTTATGATGGGTATTGTTAAATTGTATTTGTGTTAAACCTAAGCCCTCTTAATTGAGGGCTTTTAAACCCTTATTGTTATGACTATACAGATTGTAGGATTTGAACAAGAAGATCCAGAAGAAAGAAAACCTTTATTTACTAAAGTAAAAGAACCATTAAAAGTATCTACAATAGTAGAATACTACAAAATCTATCAAACATACCTATTAGACCATGATCTACAGGATGATACCAATAGTATTACAGTTGACCAGTTGGTTGACTTTGTTGAAAATCACATTTTAAATGAATAGTTATGAATGAAGTATCAAAATGGATTCTAGGAATAGTTATTGGGATAGCAGGATTAATATTCTGGATACACTCTAGCCTACCTGAAAAGAAGCTATACTTAGTAACAATATACTTTTGTGATAATAGAGAGCCTATTGCTATTAAGGAGTGGTGTAGATACCAGCCTAACTCTGGCTCTATTGATACCTATAAACAAGCTGTTCCTACATTATGGGGCAGATATGTTAATGTTTGTGATGTTAAAGCATGTATAGCCTCTAAATAGTAAATAACCATGTTCATCTACGGAAACTCTCAACAGTATAAGTACTACCAAACCTCAGAGGTTATGGATAAGTACTTCAAAAGTGGCTCTAAAAGCTTTAATATCCATGATAAGATCAATTATAGGTCTATGTATGTGGGTAGTTGTTTAGTAATTCAATAATCTTTAACTTGTAAAACTATGTCAATTTCAATCTTAGAAATCCTGCAAAATGCTAGAATAAACCTCATTGAGAATGGAGACACAATGATAGGTAAAATGCTAGGAAAAGAACAATTAAACAATGCTGTCACTCTATTAGAAAAAGGTTATCCTTTAGATGAAGATTTTGACCAGATAATGGATAAGTATGAATCAGTGAATGACGTACCTAACTATGTGTAAATATGATACTATTCTTAACATGTTTCTTAGCTTTTGTAATCCTTATGGATTGGTTAGTAAAACAGATTAAATTGAATTGAAGATATCATCTAGTGCCTTTTAAGTAGGGTGGCTTTAATAGTTCTTGAGTAGCTCAATGAGTGAAGTTTCAGGGTTAATTCTATTATTACAAGGATCGAAACCTTGATAGATGACTATCACAGAATACCCTGTGATTATAAATAAGTTAACCTCTAAATTAAGTAAAAATGAAAAAACAATTGTTAATGCTCGTAATGTTTATAGTAGTACTATCTACTATATTAAACCTCTCTTCATGTAAGAAGAAAAATGATCCAAAGCCTAGTAATAATGTTAGTGGATGTGCTATTGCATACAACACCGTTAACTATTCTCAGGATTGGAATATGGAGTATATCATTAGACCATATCCAATGGTCTATAGAGATACTCTAATTAGTTATGGTAATCCTGCTTCATATAGTGTGAATGCCGGCAACCAATGCTATCCTAATGGTAGAACAATATCCTATCATCTATGGAATAGTGATAGTACAGTAGTGAGGGACTTTGATTTATATTGCCCTCCTAATGATACTAGTTACTATACAGTGCAATAGTTAGATTTACAGGGTGGGTATTCACCCTGTTTTTCATTTGTAATAGAGGTTAGAGAGGTTGGTATTATGTATCAACCTCTTATTTACTTTAAACTAAAGAATATGAAAAATGGAGATATAGTATATTTAAGATCAGATATAGAGACACTAGAATCTTGGAGCCAGTTAGAATCTTTTAGAAGAGATTTAACAAAAGACACAGCCTATCCAATAACATGTATAGATTCTTACACTTATAGTGTGAATGGACACAATACAAAAACAGAAGTATTAGGTACTAGTCTAACTACCTGCTTTAAACCTAAAGAATGGTTTATAACAGAAGCTGAATATTTAGCTCAGAAAGGTAAGAGTAAAGAGCCTGAGTTTGAAATCCAGCAGTACTTACCAGAAGGGCATCCTGATTTGATAGTTAAAGATGGAAAAATACCTGAGAATTATATAGTGTTGTTAAGTTCATTTGGTTCACCGTTTACTGTAGGTAGTTTACAAAAAGCAGAAATTATTAAAAATAATAATGCCTTTGTAACAGGATACTGTTTTCCTAAAGAAACTTATAGAAAAGCAACTCCAGAAGAAATAGCTTCTGTTACTAAACCTAAAGATGAGACTGCTTTTGAATCTGTGCTAAATCAAGGTATTGTTATAGAAGACTCAAAAGAACCTACAGAACAAGAACTAATTCAAGAAGCTATTAGAAGAGGGTTTGTTGAAGGTAGTGAATTTCAATTCTCAGAGTGGGATAATATAAATAGAAAATTAAAGGGGGTAGTAAAAGGTCCTATATATCAGGATATATACAATGGTAGCAAAAGAATCGTTTCTGAATTTGGAGATGGTTTAATCTGGTCAGATAGATATGGGTGGGCTACTATTGTAACACCAGCTCCTAAAATAGAGGAATGGTTTATACCAGATTTTAAAATAGATATGAAAATGCGTATAGGCATACCTTTAGATGAATCAGATAAAGCAAAAATTGCTGTATGGGATGATTTAGTAGATTTACATAGCCAACAAGATGAACAACCAATTCTAATTAGTAAAGTAAAAACAAGTAACAAAATAATAGTTTTATAACCCCTAAACCAAATACAAAATGACAAAAGTAGAAAATGCAGTGAAAGACCTAACATCATTTGTTAAAGCAGTAAAAGCTAGAATTGAAGGTGACAAAGTAGAAGAGTTGGCAGCTAAGAATGAGATCAAAGCTAGATCAGCTATTCACCTACAGATTGCCTTATTGAGTTCTTCTGAGGTAGATGCTAAATCAGCTTTAGAAGATGCTAAAGAAGCTTATGAGAATGCTATCTATCCTACAGTACTGATTGGAGATGGTAAAGCTTATGCTTCTGGTATTATCAGAGCTAAAGAAGCTGTAGAAGCAAAAGAAGAGGCTTTAAAACAAGTAGAAGACTCATTAGAGTTCTACAATAATCTTTTGAAAGAAAGATTCTAATAATCCCCTTAGTCAAGGGATCTTCTGTAGTTTAAGTAAAACAATCTGCCGCCTGAGATTATGCTCTTTCAAGTAGAGTCAGAAGAACTAAATTTAAATCTTATGGAACATTATAATCCAAAACCTGTAGTAATTGCGCACCCGGATATGGGTGTAGCTTCACATATTGCTGAAATGCATGCTCAAGGTACTGTAGATATTATTATGATAGATAGTAATGAGATTAAAGAGATCAAGTCTTCTCATAATTTATTTATGCAAGAACCTTATATGATAAACAATACCTTTCAACCAGAATTGTTTAACTATCCCTCTAGTAAAAGAGGGCCTAGATTTACACCAGCAAAAAAGAAACGTAAGAAAAAGAAGTAATTCACCTTAAACACACTATTATGTTCTATTACACACCAACATTAATTTATGAATCTACATGTAGTGAGATTCTAAACATGGAAAGTGCTTATGCTAAAGGAGATGTTGTAGCTGCTGCTATTCATCTCTTAAATATTGAGAAATTGCTAGAGATTTATGTAAAATTCTAAAATCTATGAGAACAGTAGAAGACGAAATAACTAAAGAAAAACTGAAACACATAAAAGCTTTGGAGTTTCTACAGTCTATAAGAACTGATAGAACTCAACCTAGCACTCAAAGATGTCCCCAATGTAAAACAATAAACTATCACTATAATGCTTCAAGTGATTCATGGGCATGTGCCTTCTGTTAATAACCTAAAACTTAAACTAAATGAACAAGATAACTAAATCGTTTTACCCTGAGATATTCAGTGGTATTAAAGACCTTATAATAGACCATACTTCTGATGAAGACAGTGGTGATGCCGTTTGCTATTGTGAGAGTATTATAGAAATAAAATCTGAATATAAAAGCTTCTTTCCTAAATTGGAAGACTTTGACAAATTAGTAGGATTTTGGAAAACTAACACATACATGCGTGATTCTAGATACACTGATTATAATGCTATAGATACATTAACACGAGTTTATTTATGTGTAAGGCTTATAGAAGAAGAGTATTGGAGTGAAAAACCAATGTTTATTAAAACAGAAGGTAGACAACCTAACCCCTAATATTATGGAAAGAGTATTATATTCTACAATCTCTATACTCGGTACTAGACCCAGCGAGCTTTTAAGAAAAGGTCAGGTTAAGATACTTATTAGTGATTTAAAATCAGAAGGGAAAAGTATTGTTGTTGATGGATATAAAGGAGCAGGAGCAACTTATGAACAAAGAGAAGAAGCTCTCATCACCATCAGTTTTAACAGTAGTAAATCATGGGTAGGCACTATTAAAGATTTAGAAAAATGCCTAAGTTCTACATAAAAATACCTAACAACCATGATATAGGATCAATCCTATACAAGAATGGTAACAAGTATATAGTACATGAAGTGAAGTATTACGGATATAAGTCTAAAGATACTCACACATGTTTTATTGCTAAGAAACTTAAACCCTAAAACTATGAACCTAACAATCAAATTAGGAGATCAAGTTATCTCCCTTATTGGAACCAGTAAATCATTCAAAATTGCTAAACTAGAGCAAATTCAAAAATGGTTTGTAAAGAATGAAGATGCAATTAAGTTACAAGAACATCTTCCCAGTGTAATAGAGAGACATACAGAGACTCAGGAGAAACTGAAGTCTTACATGTCCATCATTAAGCAAAGTGCTATTGTAGATGGTCAGGGAGTGCTGTGGGACAGTAAGCCCTATCATCAATATCTAAAGTCTCAGATTAAAGTGACTAGCCCTAGAGAGCTTGAAAGAGTTAAAACATGGGAACAGCTTAATGCTACAGATAGAGAGTTTCTTCATGAATTTATGGGTGAATATTTGAAGCACCAAAGAACTAATATACTGGTAGATTTCTTATCACCTGTGCTGGCAGACCATTTATTTGAAATTAAAGAGATTGAAGACTAAATGGGACAAATTGCAGAAGACATGCTAGACGGAAGTTGCTGCCAAAATTGTGGTTGCTACTTCAAACATCCTGAAGATGGAATATATGTTCATGATGTACCAGTTACATGCTGGGATTGTTGGAAAGATATGACAAAACAAGAAAGGCTCTTAGTAATAAAAGCAGACGTAGAAACATTTTAACAAAATATGGAGGGTGAATAGCCCTCCTTAATAAAAAGTTATGAATACAGTACCAAATTTTGGATTAACAATAATTGTCTTTGTTTTGATTTCTCTAGGTATTATCTTTATAATTATCTACACGCTTCTACAGAAAATGGATAATCTCAAATGTCCTGAGTGTAAGAAACAATGTATAGATTCTCACATCCATATAAGATGGATTCCTTTTAAAGTTAAGTACAAAGCTTTATGTACCAAGTGTCACAATTATAAATGGTTTAAATGATGGAAGAAAGATTCTATGAGCTATTAGAGAGGGTTTACTGGAGTATGAGATATACTTCTAATAAACCCAAACTAGTGTATTATCTGAAGATGGAAGGGTTTTCAGAGAGTGAAATTAAAATGTTGTTGATATGAAATACTTACTATTCACAAACTTTGCATTATGGTCTATGACCTTTGGTGTAATCCATGCAGTATTATTTTCTGGTAAGGCTTCTAAAGCTTTCTCATGGGATATACACACCCTGTTTGATTTATTCATAGTTCTAACAGCCTCTATGGTAGCTGAAGCTAGATACATGGATTATAGTTTAGAACAAATGTGCTGGCTCCTAATAGCCTGTAGTATGTCTTATTCGTTCTGGCATAATGGTGCTTATTATGAAGGTAGGTATTATATAGACGTTCCTTCGTATAACTTCTTTAGTCAGAGTACTGAGAGTACATCAAAGCTAGAGCTATCATTCTGGCTAAGAGCTACAATGTTTTTAATAAGTATAGGAATTTTAATATGGTTAGTGTGATTATGGATTTAAATGTTATATATAATGGAGATGTGATAAGTGTCCTAAACTCCAATCTTATAAAACTAAAGAGACTTGACACCCCAAATGTAGAAGCTATTAAAGCTTATCATATATTGAAGGAAGCTCATATAGATATGATAAGAAAAACTAATGATCCAGTTAAACTTAAAAAGATAGCTCTCAATATAACTAACGTAGAATATTGTTTACAAGAACTTTGGAAGTTTGAAAAAGATTCTAGTTTTCATAAATTCTGGCTATTACCAAAATGTAGTTGTCCTAAAATGGATAATGAAGATTCTTATGGGACTGGTTATAGTATTAGAAACACAGATTGTTTATTGCACGGAGAATAAAAGTATAGAAATATGAAAGAGAAAATTGTAAAGATTATCAACACAAGTTGGTTAATAGGATTAATTGGTATTGCTGCTGGATTAGGATGGCTTACTACAGCATTGCATACAGGTAAAGATCCTTTTAGTGGTTTCTTAGTGGCGTTCTTATCAGCTCTCTATACTGCTTACAGTGGGTATTGGAGCTATAAACAAGGACAAGATGGAATCAAATGAAGAAGCATTATCACAAGAGTTTATAGAAGAGTTCTACCCTGGGTACAGTAGTTGCCCTAGGGTAGCTTTCAGCAACATGATTAAGAGAGTACTGGATCAAGATTATCCAGAGGAAGAGAATGATTCAGCTTATTTGTATTTGCTAAAAGAGTTTAATGGAGAACATTATAAGAATCTCTCAGAGATTAGGTTCTTGTACCAGTCTACATTGATTGAGATTCAACAAAAAGCTATGGTTAGCTACATGAATAAAAGGCATGAACAAATGATTGCTAAAGATATGGAAGGTTTTATTGGGTAGGTTATGAAAAAAACAAATAAAAAATACATGAAAACTGTATCTCTTGCTACAAGAGAGGAGTTAACAATTGAAGAATTGGTATTTAGAATACAGGATATTATAGACCATGATGATGTTGCATATTTTATAGCATTACTGGAGAAGTCTTATGAGTCTTGGGATGTTACAGAAGCTTTAATGAATCATTATAGCTCTCTAAAAGAAGTATATTTGAAAGAATTTGATGAAGAAGAACAGAACTTAGTTCCTAAAAACATACTAGAATAATAATGAAACACATTATAACACTTTGTTTGGTCTTGCTATCAGTAGTAGGACAGGCAGAATCAATACATTTTAGGGTTATATCTAAGATTAAGCAGGTAGACCTTAAAGATGTAGGAGGTAAGATTGAGGGGAATGGTCAACAGATTTCTATAGATGGAGCTTTCTTGAAGTTCTCTAATCATGATAAAGCTTTTGATATAAAAGAGAAAGCTTATGAAGAAGTAAAAGGGGATAGTTATTTAACATTTGTTTACTATGATCATAGAAGGAAGTACTATGCTACTGTTCTATTTGATAAGAATAGTGAAGTGATTATAATTATCACTGATGGCTCAGGTAGTGGATATTTGTACTATTGTGAAGTGATATGAGAAATCTATTTAGAGTTAGATATAGAGTTCTAAAGCAGAATAATGAAGAAGCATATAAGGTTCAATATAGGCTTTGGTGGATGTTTGATTATAAAGATGTTGATTTGTATTCAGTAGCTTCTCTGGAGTATGCTAAGGATAAGATTAGAAGATTGAAGAGTAGTGATTTTAAAGAAGTTTATAAAGATTAACCTCCCATAGGGAATAAACAAGAGAAGTATGAAGATCAAAAATAGGTATACTTTAAATAAAATTTCTAAAGTTGGTGCTACTCTTATCTGCCCCTCATGTAATAGTCATTTTATAAAAAGTAGTTATCAGCAAGCTTTTTGCAAGACAAAATCAGGAACTATTTGTAAAGATGCCTATTGGAATACTGTAGATCCAAAGAAGAAAAATAATACAACCAGGATTTCACCTGCAAGTAAAGCTTTCACTGAAAGATGGCAACAATATCGTGAAGAAAGCGGCGACTTCGATGATGATCAAAGTTGGGATGCACATAAATCATATTAATTAACCATTATGCCAGATACAAACAGAGAAGAGACACCCGAAGAGACATGGAATCGTATTTGCGAAAAAGAGGACTACTTTAATTTCCCTTTTGAGACAGCAGAAGCTTATCACGCTGCCCGTAATCAGAAGATGATAGATAAGTGTGTGTTTCCTATTCATGATGATGAAGAGTTGGTTCAAAATGTGGTAGGAATTATATCGATGATTCATAATCCTAATTTGAAAACTCGTGAAGATCTTAAAGAGATAGGAACGATAGCTTCTGAAATGTATACTTATTTAAAAAATAAACTATGAAACCAGAAAACACACCAGAGAATAAAGCGAAGTTTTTCGCCAATTATTGGGGGCAATCGATAGCTTGTATGAATTACCCATGCGGTTTATTGGAGATCGGACAAGAAACAATTTGGAGAACTGATCACCTATCTCTCCGGTCAATCGAAAGCCTCACGGATGAAGAAGAAAGCCATTTCAATGCTATGTTAGACGAGGTATTTCATTGTCACGATGGAATAAGTCAAGATTTTATAAGTATGACTTATGAAATGATCGACTACCTCCGCTCTATCGGTGTACTTGTCCCTTGGAACGGCTTAACACCTCATGACATCGCTAAGGCATTCAAAGCAAAACTTGAGATCAATATGTTAAGTGAGTGGATAGATCAAGGCAATGGTACTTATAAACGAGTTAAAAAGTAATCACAGGAACTAAATAAGAAGTAAGATGAAAAGTTATTGGGTTATTTGTGTTCAATCCTATTCTTATGAGGGGATTGATATTCCTAAAGGCAGGATGATGTCTTATTCATCGGAAAGGCCTATAGTTAGCCAGAAATGGAGATTAGCAACAGTGGAAGAAATAGAAAGTAAGCAGTCTCACAAAGGCAATTATTTTAATTTGAAAAACGTATAACCATGAAAAAAGAACCACAAAACCCCAGTGAGCGATTGACGCGTGAGCAGTGGCAGGATCATATAACCAACACTGAAACTGATTATGAATTTTATGAACAGGTTGTACAGGCTTGGACAGGTGATAGAGACTTTGGTTATGAATTACTTCAATTGGAATTTAAAGCCCTACAACTATTTCACGAGCAAGAAATGAAGTTTATGCAAGAGGAGATTCCGAAGTGGATAAGCGTGGAAGATGGCATGCCAAAAGTACACGAACGAGTATTATGCATCGGTCAAAGCGGGACGTATTGTATTGACTACTGGTCTAATGAATCATGGGCTATGGGATTATTTCAATCAGAAGGTAATTTTAAGCTATCTCATACCCACTGGATGCCCTTACCTCAACCATCATTAACCACTAAATAGCTTATGGCACAACTCAAAATAGAAGTCGGAAAAGTTTATTTCAATGGATGGCTTAAGCGAGTCACTATAGAAAGCCGTGTTGGCGATTTATATTCAGGAATCAATCCTATTGGTGAAAGATTAGGTTATAATTCAGATGGTAAATACAGGTATCGGTTATCTAATGAAACAACCAAACACGACCTCTTAGAAGAAGTTAAAGACACAGAGTAAACAAAACTAACATGAAAAAAATAATATTCACCCTCGCATTAATATTCACTTACTCATTAGCAAACGCTTCTGACTTCAAAAAGCAAACCATTGAGATAGACGATGCCCCTGTATGCATTTCAGAGAGCTTATACGGGCATGAAATAAAATCAGTGACCAAGCACATAGATCAAACAGGCAATGAGTCTTACTACGTTGTAACACACAAAATAGGCAAGAAACATTTCAAAAGCGTTTACTCTGCTACAGGGATTTTAGAACGTGAGAATAGACAATTACTTGGTATGCCTTTTGGTATTGGAGTTATATTTACTGGTCTAATTTGGTTATCACTTGCATTATGAGATATGTGTTATTATTGTTAGTGCTTTCATCCTGCAAATCCGATCTTCAAAGACTGTTAGGCATTCACGAGTGGAAAATCTACCATATTAAAGAAGGTAATCACGAATCAGAAGGTTTACACATAGCAACTCTTACCACTGATCATTTGGACTTTAAAGCCCGTTTTGACGAGACTTGTATTTATGACTTACAATCTAAAGACCAGAACGACATTAATAAGCTATACGGCTTCTCAGACTGTAACTGTGACCATGAAACCAACTCTGCAAGATTCGGTTGGCGTTGGGTAGCTTCAATGAACAAAATAGAAATATTGGCTTACATTCATAAGGCTGGACAGATCGTCAGTCCTAACGATAAAGTAATTTCAATGGGTTACGCTGAACTAGGACAGGAAGGGAGTTACAGCATTTACATTGTAGGTGATTCATATAATTTTAATTACAACGGCAATCTAAAAGTATTAAAATATAGGGGTTGTTCGGAACAGAGGGCTGTTCATTACATGCTTTATCCTTATTTTGGAGGGAATAGAACTGCTCCACATCAAATTAATGTTAGTATTAAGGAATAATTATGATTAAATCTTCAAAAGACATAATGCAGGAGGAGGTGGTTGAATCCATTATTAAACATAAGGGTAGATGCTATTTAGATGTCGTAGGTGCGGCTGGCAAGACCAGAATGGCTATACTATTCATTCTAAGAGTTCAAGCCCTTAGACCTGCTTATAGAGTGTCTGTAATAGTTCCTACAGATAATTTGAAAGAACAATGGGAGCTAGAACTTCCTAAATGGAATGTGACTAACTACCAAGTTCTAGTTATTAATGGTGTTACTATAAAGAATGAACCTCTCAATACTGAGATAACTATCATTGATGAGGCAGCATTGTTCTGCATAGGACGTGTATTCTCAAGGATATTTGAATTAGCTAATGGAGCCTATTTAGTTGCACTCAGTGGTACATGGTCTAGCGATAATAAAAGAATCATAGGATCATTCCTACCTTGTGCTTATACTTTAACTAAGCAGGAAGCTTTAGAGAAGGGGTGGGTATCTGATAGTATAGAATACAATCTAGGATTAGAACTAACCCTCCCAGAGAGAGAATACTATGATAAGAATAACATAGTAGTAGATGAGACATTTGCCACATTTGGACAAGACTTTCATACTGCTATGGAATGCCTAACCTATGGAGGAGCTTTAAACTATGTCAAAGCTAACGGGATTCAAGGACCTTCTTATGAGATTCTAGCTAAGGAATATTCAAGGAAAGCTAATATCTGGCAAGATGCTACTCAAAAGAGAGTTAAGTTTATCCAGAATCATCTAGGTAAGATCAAGACTGTAGCAGAGATTCTAAAGGCTCTACCAGATAGGAAAGCTATTACCTTTGGAGCTTCAATAGATGCTGCTGAGAAGCTTACAGAACTTCTTCCTAATAGTAAGACTTACCACAGTCAGATAAAAGGTCAGGAACTTCCTAATGAGTTATTGGAGAAATATGGGTTTAAAGTTGGTAAGAAAGGTTCTGCTACTAAACTAGGAGCTAAGAAAGTTAGAGAGCTTTACATCAAGATGTTTAATGCTGGAGATTTTACTAGACTTAATACTGTGAGAGCTGCTGACTTAGGTTTGGACATCTCAGGATGTAACGCTTCTATAGTATATGGTAGAAATTCTAAACCAGAGAAGAACTCTCAAAGGGAATGGAGATCTACTAGACATGAAGGAGAGGATAAGTTGGCTTTGATTGTGAATGTTTACTTGAAGGATAGTAAGGACGAACATTGGCTCAAGTCATGTCAGAAAGGTAAAAAAGGAATTATTAAAGTGAATAGTATTAGTGAATTAGTTGAGAATTTTAAGAAAAGATTGGATGGAAGATGATGTGATGAAAAAGCTATTAGATAGTACTTATGAGTCCTATATTTTAATAGCACAACCCAAAGAGTTTAAAGATACTCAAATGTATTTAAAATGTTATTCTATGGGTATGATGTCTCTGTTGATAGAAGCTTTTGATAATTATCCTCCATTAGAGGAAATGGCTAGAAAGGTTTTAAAAGATAGGGAAAAGAAATAATGATAGACGTAAAACAATTGACAAAAATAATGAAGAAGTATGACCTTCATAGTATTGAGGGTCTTCTTCTTGCTCACTGTGCTTTTATGGCTAATGAGCAGCATCCAGAATACTTAGAATTTATTAAGATTATACTAGATCAATTAGGAAAAGGTAAGTTTAGTAAGGATGGTGTACAGGAGATGATTGATAAAGGTATTATTGATGGTAGATTTATTAAGACTCCTGATGATCTTAATTTTGCTAATATCTATCTTACAGATGAGTTTCAAGAAGCTTACTATGTTGATTCTAATACAGCAGGAGAAGAGCTTTGGGATGCTTATCCTAATACTACTATAATTGATGGTAGATCAGTGATTCTAAAGAAGGGTGAGAAAATTGGTGATACCTATTGGGATAAAGATGCTTTAATACTAATGTATTCTAAAAAGATTGGTAGTAATAAAGAGCTTCATCAAAGTATTGTATCAAAAGTTAGAAAAGCTAAAGAATTAGGAGTATTAAACTTTACTCTCAGATCATTTATATTTGATGAGATGTGGGGTAGTTTAGATGATTTGATTGGTGACAGCAATAGTAAGTCTGAAACAACAAAAACTGTTATATAATGGGAAGAAGTACATTTGATGATGCTTTAGAAGAGATAGATAGAGGTAGAGAAGGGTTGAACACTGGAGTAGACTTTGGTCTTACTAAACTCTCAAGTTTTATTCCTAATATACAACCTAAGAAGTTTACCACACTTGCTATGGGTAGTGGCGTGGGGAAGACGAGTATGGCTTTGTACTCCTATATCTACTCTCCCTATGAGCACATGTTGAAGGAACCTGATATAGACTACAAATGCATATTTTACACAATGGAGATTGATAAAGTTTCTGTTTTGTTAAAGCTTATATCTTTGAAGTTATTTAAAGATCATAAACTTGTTGTTCCTCCTGATATTATTGCTACCAGAAATGCTAAAAATAGACTCAATGATGAGCTCTATAAACTTATCTCAGGATACAGAGGCTACTTTGAGAGACTTGACGATATGGTAGAGTTTATAGAAGAGCCTACTAATCCTACAGGTATTTCAAAGAAAGTTCAGGAAGTAATGATGGGAGAAGGATATTTGATATATTTTGATGAAAATGGATTAGAATGCTCCAAAGAGAATGCTAAGAGATCAAAGTATATCCCTAATAACCCTAAAGCTGTCAGAAACTTTATGCTAGATCACTCTGATTGTATTAAGCAAGAAAAGGATGCCACTACTAGTAAAGCTAAAATAGACCTATTCTGTGAGAAAGCTGTATATGGTAGAAATAGATTTGGAGCCAGTTTTACAGTACTCTCCCAGCTTAATAGGTCCTTGGACAATGCAGAAAGGAACATGCATGGTAAATCAGAAAAGAATAGGAACTATGATCTCTTACTTCCCCAAGCCTCTGATCTAAAAGGCACAGGTAATCTCTATGAGTCTTCTGATTATGTAATTTATGGGTTTGCACCACATAACTATGGGATTAAGGAGTTCATGGGGTATGATGTGGAGAGATTGAAGGATAGAGTTAGGATTATTGGGATAATGAAGAATAGATGGGGGGCTTCTAACATAGCTGCAGGTTATGGATATTTGGGAGAAAGCTCGCTATTCTTTGAAATTCCTAGACCTGATTTAATGACAGACGATATGTATAATAGAATAACTAACTTAAAATAAAGTAAAAATGGGCGTAATTTGCGGAATCTTCGGAAGTTCTGGAGATGGAAAAACAACAAGTACAATAGTGAATCCTGATGGAGGTTTTGATTTTACTCCAGAGGGCTATAAGGGGATGGACCCTGAAACACATTTTATCATTAATTTTGATAAAAAGACACTCCCTTTCCCTGGTGGAAGATGGAGCAAAGAAAAAGGTAATTATGTGTCTACTGATAGCTATGATATAGCTCTTAAATGCTTAGAACATGTAGCTAAAACACCTAAATTCAAATCTATTGCTTTTGATACGTTAAATAGTTATTTGACTTTCAAAGAGTTTAATGATAGAAAGAAAATGACTCATGATCAATGGAAAGACATGGCTCTTGATATTATTGAATTAGTAGACTTATGTAATACTAAGCTCAGACCTGATCAAATTGCCTATCTATTTGGTCATGTGGAACTTGTAGATAATGTGGATGGGACTACTGAAAAAGTGTTAGCTACAACAGGTAAGAAATTGAAAAAGATCTTCCCTGAAAGCTTGATGCCTATTGTTTTATTCACTAATATAGAATCCGGCTTAAATGGGGATAACCTATTTAGGTTTGAGACTAAGAAGAATAAATCCTCGTCAAAAACTCCATTAGGAATGTTCCAAGAGTTTTTAATACCAAATAGCCTATCTCTGGTAGATAGTACAATTAGACAATACTATGGAATCACAGAAGTAAAACCTACAACAACTAAATAAGTAAATCCTAAACCAAATATAATATGCTGAATTTTAAAGATGCCAAACAACAAGAGAACGTAGTTAATGAAAATTCTAACTTCACTAAATTCATTAAGTTTACCACTGGTATCCATAATGTAAAAGTGCTAAGAATTGCTTACCAACCTGTAGGTGATTCAGTACTTGGTGAGACTCTTAAAGAAGGTCCTAGACACTATTCTATTGAACAACTTCTTATTGAAGTAGAGACTACTAAAACGCTTGCTGGAGTAGATTGCGTAGGAGCTAAGAATGTTATTGGTTTGCTTACTCCTCAGAATGAGGATCAACTTAATAGATTCTTCACCATCCTTAAAAACATCTCTTCTAGTGCTGCTTTAGAAGCTACAGAGAAGAGTATTAGAAGCTGGGGTGATATTAGCATGGAACAACTTGCTGTTAAGCTACAGCCCTTAGTAGGTAGATTTACTAGAATGAAGTTCATTGCTGATAAAACAAAGAAACACGTTAACCTTGCAGGTTACTATAATTCTGTAATTTGTGAGCCTGCTGATGTTCCTTTTGAGAAGTCTCAGATTAAGTACAACGCTAAATCAGAAGCTACTTTAGATGTTCCTTCTGGACCTGTAGAGAAAGCTGCAAGTAGTGAAGATGAAACTACAGATTTGCCTTTCTGATAACTAGTTGATTATCAATAGTTTATAATAACAATAGCCCTAGGAGAATTACTTCTAGGGCTTTATTTTCTGCCTATGCTAAACTTTGAGAATGCTAAGGAGCAGACTAATAAATATCCTAATAGTAAGTACCCCAATGGCTCCATATATGATTATATATCAGATTTGGATATTTACTTTAGAATACTGGGTTATTATCCTGAGTTAAGGAAAAAATACAAATCCCCTTATACTAAAGACAGTAATCCTAGCTTTTGTTTTATCCAAGTTAAAGAGAGATTGAGGTATCATTGCTTTAGTTCTGGAAAATCAGGTGATGCTATACAAATGGTATCAGATTTTAATTGTATAAATTATAAGGAGGCGGTAGCATTAGTCTATAATAACTTTCCTCTAACTAATACTCCTATCCAGTCTTTTGTGTACAAGCCATCAAAACCTGCTAAAATTGAAGTGGTGTTATTTGACAAGGACCCTGAGAGTTTCTATGAATATTGGAATAGTTTCTGCATATCTAAGAAGACCCTAGAATTATATAATATAAGAGCCGCTAAGGAGGTTTGGTTGAATGATAAGCTCTATTCAGTCTATAGTGATAAGAGTCCTGTAATAAGGTATTTGATAGGTTCTAATTACAAGATCTATCAACCACTTAATCCAAAAGCTAAGTGGATTAGTAATTGTAGAATTACGGATATTCAGGGCTGGACACAGTTACCTTTCACAGGAGATTTGTTGATCATCTCTAAAGCTTACAAAGATGTTTGTTTACTACGAGAATTTGGTTATGATGCCTTTGCTTTATGCTCAGAAACAACTAACTTATCACAACCTTTAGTAGATAATATTAAGGGTAGATTCAAAAGAATAGTAAGCTTTCTAGATAGTGATATTGCAGGATTAGCTACAATGAATAAGTACTATGATCAATATCAAATACCATTTGTAAGTATGCCTTTAAATACTGAATGTAAGGATCTCTCAGATTTTGCTTACCTGTATGGACCTGAAGAATCAATGAAAATATTAGAACAATTAGGATTATGATTGATGAAAAAGAAATAAGAATTGGTAACTGGTTCCATCATAATATAGGCTGGTCTTATAGAAGTGATAAGAATATTGAAGATTGTTTTGATTTTCAATGGGATGCTAGAGATTGGTATGGATTAGGAGAATGTACAATGGATTTGGAACTTGTGATACCTATTGTTATTACAGAAGAATGGTTAACTAAGTTTGGGTTTGTGAAGTATAAACCAAAAGTTTACACTTTCAATGAGCCTTATGACTTCTACACAAAAGACTTTGATGGAGGAGCTTTAAGAATAACTCTAGAAAACGGTACTGCTTTATTATTTACTGGAGATGAGTATATGATGAATGTGGCTATGGATTATGACACTATTTATATTCCTAGTAATTATAGATATGTCCATGAGTTACAGAATTTATATTATGCTTTGACTAAAGAAGAATTAACTATTGAATAATATGGAACTACGGAAAAATTGGAAACAAGAGTTTAACAACTTTGTAATATCAGAAAAAGTAGATGGCTCTCATTTATTAGAACCTCTAGAGAAAGTTAAGATAGAGATTGAAAGTGGGTTTGAGATGGCTTGTAAGATTAAAGATGATCTTAGGATTCAGCTAGAGGAAATCAATAATGCCATTGTTTATATTAAGACTAAGAAATGAGAGAAGAAACTCAAAAAGAATATTACAAAAGATATTGGGAGATCAGTGATACTGAAAGACCTAAGATTGATGTAACATTCAAACCTTGCATAGAGTTGGAGTTATTAGATTGTAACTGCACTAACTGTAAGCACATGGTTAGAGATCTAGCTAACTTTGATGTGTGGAAAGAATGGAATAGGTGGTTACAGATGATTTCTTTTGGTGAGACTAAAGCTAAACTAATAGATGATGCTTTAAATCATCCTGAAGAGAAGAGTAGAATATCTCTGTTGAGAATAGCTAACAATTATCATTTTGAATTTGACAAATCTTGTCTTATAAGCTATGGTGATTGCAGTAAGTTCAATAAACCTGTTTCTTTTATTCCAGGAAATTGTCAGTTAGAAACTCAGGAATGTTTTGAACATAGAAGATTATGAGGTATAGAATTATGAAACATTCTCTGATCTACTTTCTCACTAGAAATAAATCTCATTGGTTTGAGGTTCTTCACTATTATTACATGCCTTATTATGCAGAATAGTATCTTTATCCCTCTTTCAACTCCATCACAAAAAAACTCAAAACGGATTGTTGGTAAGAGACTTATATCATCTAAACTTACATTAGACTATAAGAAAAATACTTTTCTACTCTGGAATATTAACAGAGAGAAATTCCTAAAGATGCTTGAAGGTTTAGATCCTCCGTATCACATTGGGTTTTATTTTATCAGAAAAGATAAGAGGAAGTTCGACTATGTTAACATTTGCCAAGCACCACTAGATCTAATGCAGGAGCATGGTTGGCTTCCTGATGATTGTATGACTTATGTCAAGCCTCATTTCTTAGGATATGAAGTTAGTAGGGAAAATTGTGGCGTTCAAATAACAGTTCTTAAAAATGTAACTTATGAATATTAAAGAAAAGTATTACACGCCAACTTCAGAGGAGTTCCATCTAGGCTTTGAATTTCAATTCCTAACTGGAGGCACTACATGGAAACCTTTTGTTCTAGACAATAATAGAATTGAGAGAGTATTTGAAAACCTGAGAGATAATCCTGAAATGTTCAGAGTTAAATATCTATCCAGAGAGTGTATTGAAAGTTTAGGATGGATAGGAGATGAAATATCAGGATTTGATACTAGGTATCTTTATTATCCTCCGAAATCAGATAAGTTTATAGTAAGAGACTACTTTGAATTAAATCATGGTGAGATTAGCTCAATAGTATCTCCTAATAACAATACTGTCTTCATGGGTAGAATCAAAAATAAATCAGAGCTTAAAAAGCTCATGTCTCAGCTAGGAATATGAGCCTATACAGCACTTTCAAAGGAACCAAAGATCAAATTAAAGTAGCAGTAGGACAACATCCTGCTCAACTTTGCAAGTATAAACAGAATTTCAATGCTGGATATGCTGTAGATAAAAAAGGAGTTCAACATAAAATAATCTTTTACTAATATGGGAATAATAATCAATTTTGATAGAGATGAGGAGGCTGAAATGAAACATGGTTTATTTGGATACTATGAGTCCTCAGTAGTAGATAAGATTCATGATATTCACACTTATCTAAAAGGGCTTTCTTTAACTGAAGAGGAGAGGCAAGCAATATTTAAAACTGCTAAAGAAGTTCTAGAAAATCTATCTAAACAATAAACTATGAGCAAGCTTAATTTTGTAAATACCATTCTTGGAACAGAGGATGATGAATACTTGGTAGATTATGATCTATCTGTAGTTAATGGAGAATTAGATATTTGGATCAATACTATCAATGGTGATATTCCAATTGAGTCTACAGCTACTGTGCGTGATCTCTCAGCTATCTATACATGGATTGAGAATAATCATAATGCTGGTGAAATATCAGATGAAATTAAAACCCAGAAATGGGAGAGTTATGGAGAATAACAAATAGTAAACACACCTAAACCCTAATATTATGTTTGAAAAACTATTCAAGAAAAATGATGAAATTAAATTAGTTTCCGCATCTAAATATGCTCCTGAAATTGAGCAAATCCATAATGAATTTAATATAGCTGGAGAAACTCTCTTAAAAGAAGCTTTAGCTGTTTTAGAAGATTGTAAAACCAAAGATTTAGCAAAAGGAGAATTGTTAGCTAGTCTTGGTTTTACTCAAACACCTCAAGCTAAAGCAGTAGAAGAGGTCAAAACCAAAAAAGTTTTAGCTGAACAAACTGCAAAGCTTATACACGAATATTCTTTTAAATATCCCAATAATAAATTCATTACTGAAGATATGGTTGGCGAGATTTGTAAGAAATACAGTCTTGTGTGTGGCGATGTATCTTTATACAAAGGATTTGTTCCTAAAGAAAACTTAAAAGAAATTTCTAAATTTAAAGAAAAGTATAAATTTAATATTTGGATTGGAACGGGAGGAATTGGTGATGATAAAAAACTTATATTTGATGCTGAAGAATATGAAATTAAAATAGAAGGAGGTTATTACCACTTCTTTCATAAGAAAACAAAAAAGAAAGCTTTTCAAATGGGAGTAAGTGAGTATAAAAACAGAGGATTTTTCAGATTTTATGGTTATCCTGATGATAACAGAAGAGGAGAATTTCATTATAATTTAGTACAACAAGGTCTAAAAATCTGTGCTCCTATTAAAGATATGGATACAACTAAAATGCAATTAGATGGTTATCGTTTAAAAGATATTCCAGATCCTATTGTATTACAACCTGTGGCTGGAGGATATTTAGTAGTATCTAAATGGGGTGATGAAGCTTCAGATGAGCTAGTAGTTAATGAAAGAAATAACTAATGAAAAAAGTAGTAGAAGATTCTGAGGTGCTCCCAAACTTCTTCTGTAAGGTATTCCAAGATATGGATTCTGACAAAACTATAGTTTGTGAAATCAGTGAGAGAAGAAATGATATAAAGATGATTCAAACTATAGCTGCTAACTATGTTCTTGTGAACTATAATGGGTCAGGCTATGATGACATCATTCTAAATTATCTCTTAAAGAATCCTGATGCTACTAATGAACAATTGTACCTTTTATCAAAAGCTGTTATAGACAAGGACTATGAATACTATAAACCTTGGAAGTATGGTAAAACCTTTGATTCCATTGATGTAATGACTATGCTTGCTTCATCTGCTCTTAGAGTGTCATTGAAGCATCTACAGGTCATTACACAATGGCACAAGGTACAGGAGTTTGAAGTAGATTGGGATGCACCTCTACCCTTAGAAGACTTTGACAAGTGTATAGAATATTGTATTAATGATGTTGAATCATTGAAGCATGTCTGTAAGCTAAAGAAGAAGGATTTTGAGAATAGAGAGAAGATTAATGAAATTACCTCTATAGATACTAGAAGTATGGATGGTGTTAATATTGGAGTGGCACTATTGATGCAGGAGTATACTAAGGTTACAGGACATAAGGAGTTTAAAGAAAGGTTCCTATACAACAATAGGAAACCTGCTAAGAAACTGCCTGAAAAGCTTAAATACACCTATCTAGGAAACTTGACTCTTTCAGAGTGTATTTTCCCTAATATAAAGTTCCAAACTAAAGAATTTCAAAATGTTTTAGATGCTTATAACACTATGACATTTGAGAGGATTATGAAGATGCCTAAAAAGGATAGATTTGTATATAAGCTTATACATCCTAAAGGTCTAGTTTGTAAGTATGGATTAGGAGGGGCTCATGCGGACAGAGGAGTTGCTGAAGTGATAGTACCTCCAAAAGGCTGGAAGTTTGTTAGTAAAGACGTAAATTCATTTTACCCAAGCATCATAGATAAATATGAACTATGTCCTCCACATCTGAAAGCTGAATGGAATAAAATCTATTCTAACAAAAGAGATCAAAGGATTAAAGCTAAGATGCAAGGAGATGAGTTTACTGCAGAATTAAATAAACTTTCACTCAATGCTGTATTTGGTCAATTAAACTCCATATACTCTCCTGTATACGGGGTTAGAGAGTTCTATCAGGTGACTATAAATGGTCAGTTACTTCTTTCTATGCTGATGGAGAGATTTATAATGGCTGGATTTACACCTATTAGCATGAACACAGATTCTGTGGAAGTATTTTATCCAGAAGATCAGCAGGAGCTCTTTGATTCTATTTGTAAACAATGGGAAATAGACTCCAGAATGACTTTAGATGAGGAGTTCTACAGCAAGATGATCAGGAGAGATATTAACTCCTATCTAAGTGTAAAGTGTGATAAGAAGGGCGTAAACAAGCTATATAAGGGAGAGTTGGTAGTCAAAAGGAAAGGATTCTTTGAAAAAGAGCTGTCTCTCCTTAAAGGATATAAATACCCTGTAGTTAAACAAGCCCTCTTTGAGTACTTTATTAAAGGAACCAAACTGGAAGACTATATCTTAAATCATAAAAATATCTATGATTTCTGCATGTCAGAGAGAATGGGAGTTTCAAAGAAGACCAAAAAGCCCTTCAAAGCTTATCACAATGGTAAGGTCCTGAACAAGACTAACAGGTTCTATGCTGCTAAAGGATTAGAAGCTGGGTATCTGTATAAGTCTGGAGATGGAAAGACTATGGAGCATCTTTTAAAGGATTCTGGAGTGATTATATTTAATGATTATGTGGAGAAGTCTATGAGTGACTACAGGATAAATTACGAATATTATGTACATGAAGCGAGAGAGATTATGAGGGGAATTGAAAAAGAACAATTAAACCTGTTTTAATATGTCAAGCGTAAGTAAAGATAAAAGTGTAGAAATAGAGCTAGAGGATGTGCTAGACTTTATTGAATTTTGTGATAATGACGAAGCTTTCAAAATAGTACAAGCTATTGAAGATAATCCTGATTTAAATATTGTACCTATTAAGGACCCTATTTATGAAGAAGTATTATCATCAGACTCTTGGGAATCTAGAGATAAAATTGCATTTTTAAAGACCATTTTTGAGAAGACTTCTCTAGAGGAATTTAAGAATAAATTACTATAACATTGCTGTTTAGAGGTGAACAGTGGGAGTGGAGAGAAATCTCCCTCCTTTCATTTTAAAGTTTAACTATGAGTAGACTAGAGATTATTGGAGGAGCTATGGTTACTGTCTGTAACACAGATGCTGTTTGTCCATCATGTAACAACATTCATCCTGAAGAATCTTATTGGAAGAGACTACAGAAGTCTAAGAAAGGTTTTATTTATAAGACATGTAATAGATGCAAAGGGGTAATGGGTATCACTACTGATATTAAATGTGATGTACAAACATGGTTAAAATCTGAAGAGAAGAAACTTAACAAAGTATTAAGAAGTAGTACAACATTACCAGAAGCTTTGAGATACTTAGATCATGATGAAGATACAATAGCAGAAATAATGGAAATTAAAGATACTTTTATCTATTTCAATCTATGTGTAGGTGTAAAACTAGAAGCTTATAGACGTTTAGTAAAAGCATCTGAAATTGACGGAAATGACCTATTTAGATTAAGTACTAATAAGCCAATCAATGGTGATCTAGCATTTAAAGATGATAAAATTCATAAATTCAATCATAATACTTGGACAAGTTATGACAGATAAGAGAGGACATTATACCTATAAAATGTTTATCAAAGATGCTAATGAAAGATTAGCAGATGCTCTAAATCCTGAAGATATTAGATTTTATGAAAGAGTTTTACAAACAATCATTCAAGGTAATAATCCTAGAATAAAAAAAGATGCTATTATGAAGTCTTTGAATACTATCCTAGAGAAAGCTAGTAAAGATATTGAGAAATTAAAGAAAGATTTATGAGGGGAAGAATATCAATTGCTAGATATGATGGTGGTACAGGACTTTTCAATAAAAAGAAACGGTATAATCAAACTGATAAAATTAATATGTACATATCTAGTACTGCTAAGAAAATATTAAACTGTACTTCAGTAGTGATAAGTATAAAGGATGAAATACTTTTTATTAGGAGAGCTGGAATAGATGATGTTTTAACCCACACAGTTTCCACTGGTTATAATTTGGGCGTCGGTTTAAAATATGACTCCTACATAGGAGAGTACTATATAGAACTTGAAGAAGAAGGACAAGATGAATTTGAACTAATACCCTATGAAAATGACTAGACACATAATTTTATTTATAATAATATCTGTAGCCTTAATTATATCAGTCTTTCAAGCGGTAGACTGGAGAATGCATATATACAGAACAAAAAAATATAACCTTTATTACGGATATGGGAATTTTGAAAAATTTAAATATCAATTTGAGAACAGAAAGATGCATAGAGATCTTATGTTTGGAGGTTGGGAATGCGGACCTTATCCTCATGAAGCAGAAATTACTAATACTGGAGAAATTCAATTTGAACATAAAGGGATGTTATTGCCATTTATAGATTACTTACAAGTTAAATGGTACTTATACTCTCTTAAAGAGCAACATGAAACTGTTAAGTGGTAAGAATAAGAAAAGGAGGCTTAATAACCTCCTTTTACTTTATCTATTACAATAACCACTGTCTCCAGCAGTTCTATCATTTCTATTATGGGTTTTACCTATCATTCCTCCATTTCTATAGGACTTACCGCTTTCAAACTTTGGTCTAACCTTAGAATTTTTTTTCCGCAAATTATCATCCTCTTCTTCATTATCTCTCATGCTTTTAAGACGCTCTTTCTGCTTGTCTTTCATAGATATTTTAGAAGCACCTTGTACTTTACTACCTGTTCCAGTAGCAGCACATTGCTTACCTGGCTTACATGGCATATTACTTTTAGATTTTCCTTTTCCAGGTCCTGGGAGATTCATATCCTTACTATTTAATTATTAAAACTTTTATACCTATTTCTACCAACAAAGTTAAAGCAGCCCCTAATCCAACTAATCTAACCTGTTTCTTTTTAAGTCTTTTATTATCTATCCTAAGATCAATATTATCTTTATTGAGGTCTCCAGACACTCTACTGCATTCATTTAATAATGAAGTCTTAGTAGAATCATTTAATTGATATTGAGTAATTTCTTTCTTATAATTCTCTCCAATCTTTTTGTTAATAGCTACAAGCTTCTTATTTTCTCTATCCGTGCTATCCATAGACCTCTGTAGATTGTCAGCATCCATGCCTATAGTATCCAGATTTTTACTGGCTACAAATAGTTCTACAAAGGTCTTTTCACTAAGATTATATCTAGTACAACCAGCTTTAGTTTCTGTATAGATAGAATCTGTACATTGAGCGTTAGCTATATTAACTATACACAATAGAAATATTATTTTAGAGAGGAATTGTGTTTTTTTACCCATTCTGAAGCCTCTTTATAATCTTGTGATTTAATTACTACTTTTGTTAATCTTTTAATATGTTTCATCAAACTATCTGACTTATTCTTATAGAAATCTCTTTCTCTAGAAATAGCTATAGTGTCTGATATAAGAGCTGTATTTTCTGATGCTATTTTCTTTATAATTGCATTTCTGAGCATTATAGAGGTGTCTGCATTAGCTTTATCTACCAAATACTTCTCATACTCCTTGGAGGATTTCATAGTATTGTCTACACAGGTATAGGTTAATATATAGCCTAAAGTAAAGCCTATTAACCCAAATATAATCATGTATTTGTAGATTGGAGCCATTATTTCGGAGGTTGGATTTTAGTAGTATCTACAGTAAATGAAGCAATAAAAGCTATTACTAATGGTATTACAGCCCCTATCCTAACAGTATACTTAGCAAATAAGTAGATATTATCTGTAAGACCATCAATGTCTTGAATACCTGTCCCTAATGCTCCTAATCCTACAGCTAGGGCAAGCATCTTAGTTCTAACAGCTATCCAGAATTGAGGAGTTGGAGCATGAAATCTTGCTAAGAGAGTTTTAAATGAGATATGATTTTCTTTTCCCATAATAATATTATTTAGGTTGCCAAGAAGCTCTATTGTACCAGCCACTTTTGAATTTAATTTGCTCAGGATTAGCTTTGATCACAGCATCATAATAATTCTTTTGTGCTAGAGAATAAGCATCTAAGATAGCTTCTTCCTGACACTTAGAAACTTCCTGTAATGTTGCATTACCTACAGCTCCATCTACAGTTATTTTAGATCCTAATGACACTAAAGCCCTTTGAAGTATAATAGCAGCTTTACCAACTCCTACATTTATACCAGTATCAAATACTTTAGATGCTAATAATCTAGGTAATTTATCATAGAAAGGTTTCCAGAAGTTATTGTAATAGATTTCTGTAGCATCTTCTTTAGATAGCTTTTGAATATCCAAATAATCTACATCACCATCTCCGTCAATATCCTTATTGATAGACTTCAAAAACCTAAGAGAAACTCCCCAATTAGTGGCCCCTCCTAGATCAGATTTTACATTATTATAACCTCCTTCATGTTCAAAAACATGAGGTATTGCTTCTAAGAATGTAATTGAATAGCTCATACTTCTGTTTTATTATTAATTTCTATACCAAATTTGGCTTTAAACCACTTCTTACCAAAAGCAGCCCAGAGAATAGCAACAATTAAACCTCCTATAGCACCTACTATACCCCCTAATCCAGCCAAAAGCACTGTTTCCCAAGCTTTGTAACCCAAACTAGGCTCATCTACAGGATCTCCTGTAAAAAATATAACTGTAAATACTCCACCAGCACTGCCTGACAACCCTGTAATTTCTAACAAGAGTTTAATTTTCCATTCTATAAGAAACCCTATTAATCTATTCATTGTTTAATCTTTAAGAGATTTTAATATTTGAGCTTTAGCAAGAATAGATAGATTTTCACTATCTTTTACAAATTGCTTGATATTATCATAATCAGATTCATCTAATTCTAATTGTTTTTTATTAGAAAGATTTATAGCCCATTCCCAATATTTTAAAGCATCTCCTTTGGTTTGACCAACCATTACTTGAGCTAATATTTTTCCAGCATGGTCAGGCATAAGTACGCCATAAACATCTTTAAGATAAAAATTTAAATCAATAATTTTTTTTGTTGCTGACATATAGTATAGTTTTTAGTGTGCTATAAATATACTACTAATTTATATAAATTCTTAATTCTGCTTGCCAATCTATTGATTTAGCTATTGTTGGACCTTTTACCTGCACAGATACTACAGCTCCACTTACTACAATAGTCACAGTAGCTCCAATATTTGAAGCATCTATATTGCTGAGTAGGTTAATTATACTTCCTACCAAAGTTACTGTGGTAGTTGACATTGTGGCAGAAGTTACCATTTTTACTGCAATAGGATTATTACTAGAATCTTTTCCTATTACAATAGCCTCCATATATATCACACTATTATTAGGTATTGTGTAAGAACAAAGGTTGTGTGTAGAAGTATCATTAAACGTACCTTGATCACAAACTACTTCTGGAGAAATTCTTTTACTTGCCATATTATGCTGATGCTAGAGTTGTGATTGTACCATTTTTACCTCTTGCCATATAATTCCCGGTTGTAGGATCAACCCATGTTATAAATCCTGCTGTAGGATTTGAAGTTGGTACTGTTGTAGCATTACCAATAAACACAACACCAACCCCTCCACCAAAAGAGGGAGTTTGGAATAGTGCAAGATTACCCCCCAAATAACTTATCCCAGTCCCTGCATGGTATTGAGCATAGCCTAAAGCCCCAACAACTGGAGCAGATGATATATTGGAATAAACCCCTATTAGTGTACTTCCTGTGATCATTCCACCTGCTGTAGGATTCAAATAAATACCAGCAACCGTTCCTGTTCCACTAGTTAAACTTATTCCTGAACTCCATCTAAAAGCAGAGGCCGTAAAAGCTCCACCTGCCGCATTTATCGCTGCGCTTACATTTATACTATTAAAATCTGCTGCAGTAAAGGTTATAGTTTTTGTAAAAGATGCGTATGAACTAACATTAAAGTTGTTGAAACCATTTGCAAACGTGAATGTGTTTGAACCAGCAGTAAATAGTTGTCGATAAGTTCCTGCACTATCTCTCAAGTTAATATCTCCATAAATATTATTTGTCCAACCTGACCCCCCTAATAATAAGTTACTAGGAGATAAGACACTTAATGCTGGTTTATAAGTCGTATCTAATAGTGAGATAGAAGTTACGTTAGTAGCTGCTGCAGTGAATGTTTGGGTTGCACTAAATGTTTGTGCTAACCCTAGAACAGCAAAAGTATCATTTGCTGTAATTACAGGTAGATTTAAATTATATGAGGCTCCTATAGCTCCACCAACAAGAGTATAAGCAAAGGTTCCACCAGCATTGCTTATTTGAGGAGTGGTAAATAAAGGAGAGGTTGAATATACTGAATTACCTGTACCAGTTACAGTATTCCATGATATTACTCCTGCATTATTTTGTAAAACTTTAAGTCCTGAAGTAGAAGTAAGAGCAGTTGGTGTATTTAGAGTATTATACACAATAACTGACCCCAAAGCAATTGTAGAAAGAGGTGCTGCAAGAACAGTTATATCACCAGTGCCATCAAAAGAGACACCATTAATGTTTCTAGCTGTTGCCAACTTTGTTGCACTCCCAGCAAGCCCTGTAGACATTGCTGTTGCTATATCACTAGTAACAATTGCTCTAAATGCAGGAACCCCACTACCACTTGTAGGTCCAGCATAAAACATATTTGCACTTTGTGCAGTAAAAACATCTTGTTTAGTAGCCCATTGACTACTATTCTTTAATGTAGCTGGAGTAACAAACTGATCTGTAACAGTTCCAGTATTCACAGCAGCTTGTGTAGCTTGATAAGGAACATTTAGAAACTCCCAAGTAGTACCATTTGAATAATAAAGACCACTGTTATAATAAGTACCTCCTAATGATCCTGGTAACCAGGCTGTTCCCTGACTATTAGAAACCCAATAAAATTTACCAGAAGCTGTTGCAGGAGTTGGAAGAGCTGAATAATTAGTCACAACAGTTATATTAGCTCCATTAGAAGTAATTACAGGATTACTAGGATCTGTATTATCAATAGATATACCTGATCCAGCACCAATTGTTTCTACACCTACTCTATCTAGTTTTCTAGTAAATATGTTAAATTTATACCCCATTATCTCAATCCTACTTTATTAGGATAATCATAAGCCAATATGGCTCTATTTATCCAAGCATTAGCATATATGTCAGAAGAACTATTTGCTGTAGCAGTATATCTTACAGCCCCAGCATTAGTAATTCTCATAATATACCAAAAACCGTTTGTAGTCATAAATCCATAATACTTAGGATCACCTGATTCATCTAGATCTGTAGCATAGTATGTAGCGACAGGATCTAACCTATTTATTAATTGTGTTAGTAAATTTTCTACTCCTGTCATCTACTTTAAGTATTTTTTAGCTCCAAATGTTGGATTGTCACTATAGCAATATCCTGTTTCAATGTTAAATATATCCTTATTCCCGTAGGCATCCAATGTATATATCTTATTACCCTCATGTATCTCAACCAAAGTCTCTTCATCTATGGTAATACCATCCAATTCTGCTGTGTATATAATTTTTCTCCCTACTAAGCTCATCTTGTAAATTCTACATTATATTCAGCATTTTCAATATCACTAAAACCATTTTCCTGAAATACCAATTTTTCACCACCTAATGGTATGGCACATAATGAATTCAACCTACCTCCTACAATTCTGTTCACATAATAATCTATAGGATTATCTAATCTCTCAAGCATTTTCCTATACATAGGAAAAACATGTTTATTTATAATATAAGCATGACAGCTAACCATAGAATGTACTTTATCCCATCTAGGAGTCATAGGACTAGTTGTACACATTCCAGGAAGAGTGTAACCTAAGAAAGCAAAATCATACAATCTATCTTCTAACTCTCCCATATAAACATTGATGTATGGGTTAAACTTTGGTATAAAGTCTACATCATCTTCAAAGATTAATATGTTTTGATACCCTTTCTCTTCAGCATCCTTTAAAATACCAATAGTTGTTAGACATAAGGCGTAGGCAGCAGAATTCCATCTCTTATCTGGAGTTTGTTCTGGGAGTTTTATATCTAATGTTTTACCATCAATTGCAGAAACTCTTTCAAAATCTAAACCCAAAAGATCAAATCTCTCTTGTATCTTTTCTAATCTATCAGTTCTCCTATCCAGATTGATTACATATACATGATCTGCTATCTTCATTATACTAAAGTTATATTTACTGGTGTTTCAACTATATTCCCTCCTGATATTACATTCTGGATGCCATAAATTTTAGTGCCATCTTGAACTTTATAATCAACATCTGAAGCATTAGAAGCTATAGTATCTAACGGAATACCAGCCCCCATTGTTATTCTATTATCTATACTATATCCTGTAGTATTTACAGAAGCATTTGTTGTTTTTTTATACCATCCAGCACCTCTAAATCTAGTCAATATATTTCTAAAAGAATAATTTGGAGTTACTGTAGTATCTTGAATTTTAATAAAACCTTCAAAATTGCACTCTACTAAAGTTACTCTATAACAAATACCTCCTGTTCCTCCAGAAGGATAGTTTTTTATAGAAGAAACTGATATAGCTGGGGTAGCTATAAGCAAAGAACCTCCAGTAATATTAATATTTTCAAATACAGATGAATAGTAGGTCATAGGCTCCACAGCTAATACATCAGTAGGAACTGATCCAAAATTAACACCTGATACAGATCTAAATACACAAGCATTTGTCTGGTTAGTTTTTGCAGATTTAGCCAATAGATAAATCAAACAACTATTCATATTATTGAATGTTGTAGATATTATATTCCAAATAAAATTAGTGATAGAGCTTCCATCATTTGTTGTAGGAAGTACTTGTACTCCATCAATATTTTCAAATGTTGTATCAGATATTGTAACCTTGCTATTTGCTGGAACTAAAGACAAAGGTATAATACTCCCTAAATCTAAATTTACAGTAGTAATGAAGTTGCAGTTAGTGAGATTACCATAGTATATTGATAGTCCTGCTGTATTAGAGATATACACTTTTGAAAGAGTATTGTTAAGCTCTAATATATTGATATTGCTAGTATTATCAAGAGTAACATGGTTTATTATCACATTAGTTATTCCTGTAGTAAGAGTAGAAGTTAAATTAAGAGTACTATTGTTTGTAATCTGTAAATACCCTATTATAGCTTGTACTAGATAAGTAATGTTCAAATTAGAAATTTTTTCAAACTTAGAATACACTATTGAAGAAGAAATTCCTAAAGTTATTGTAGCTGTATTTACATTCTCAAAAGATGTACTAGTAATAGATACTGAAGATATTGTAATATTACTACAGATCCTTAGCTTACTATTAACTAAGGCAACTGTAGTTAGTGATAAAGAAGGGCATTTAAATATTTCAGAATCTGTGATAGTTGTATCAGTAACACTAATAGTATTAGTTATATCTTTAAAAGAGCTTCTGGTAAAACTATATCCTGCTCCTGAATTCACTAAATATATACCTCCTGCTAGATTTTCAAATGAACATGATGTTATGGTATAGCCATCAGGAATACTCATAGAAGCCACTCTGTTATAGTAATTATTTGTACCAGATACTACAATTAAAGAATTGTAATCTCCTATAACATTATTACTATGAGGAACGCCTACACCTTCTATTAGATTAGGTTTTAAGCTAGAAATATCAGTGTTATAATCTCCAAATTTAGTATTGGTTCCTAGAATATTAAATACGTTTCTATTTCTATTACCCATAGTATTTGTTACACAAGAATTAAATGTAACAAACGAGTTAAAATCCTCTATCTCATGAGTACCTGAAACAAAACCAGCAACATAGTTAGTGTCCCCTAATACAAGATTGCTAGTGTTATAGGAAACTATTCTATTATTATTGTTACCAATATCATAAGATCCTCCATGAATAATCATACCTCTATTACCAAGACCTATTTTACAAATAAGTCTTTTTACTGTAACAGAATCTCCTCCTACTGGACTTTGATCTATATGTAAAAACTGATTATTTTCTTCTACTATTATATCACCTATATTACCACTAGCTCTACCATTGATAAATATATTTCTACAATAATCAGAAATAGTTACTGAAGTAACATTAAACATTGTTAAATCATAACTAAAATTACCAATAGTAACATTAGTTATTGGAGTTATGCCTCCACCCAAATGAGTACCAAATACAACATTAGGATAGAATTCCCATGTTACAGCTTCTATCCATGCTGGAATATAATCTTTAATCTTAACATTGAATGCTTGTAATGTTCCTGCAGCATTATAGAAAGTAAAATGATCTTCATAAGGAGTATCCACATCTATCTCTACCTTAGTGCTAGTAAAATACTGATTATCTGTATCAAATATTACAAAGCTAGTAGAATTGGTAGCTATAAACTGAGGAGTATTACCTGTAGCAGAAGCTATCATGTCATTTAAACTAACCAAATTATAGTTATGATTACTGATAGAAGCTGTTGCTGTAAAAGGATATATTACTAACCAGTTTACACCAGCATTTAATATTACATCATGATGCTTATAAAGAGTTCCTGGAGTATAAGTTAAAGTATTTTTATACACATAATTACCACTTCCATCTTTCTTTAAAGCCCACCTTCTGTATACAACCCCTCTAAAATCATAGGGTGTAGAAATTCTTTGAATGGTATCTTCTCTGTAGTATATTCTCCCAGGTCTTGTATAAGGTGTTGATAATACAGCTCCTTTAGTAAAGACATTTGGCATCAGAGGATCAATAGTATCTAGATAAAGAGTAGTAAATAAAGGATCTTCATTTGTAGGGGTCACTACCACATTATCTTCCCATCTCCAATGAATAATATCTTGAGGATGTTCCATACTTCTTACAGTAGTTCTATCAAGAGTATTGGTATTAATAGCTTGAACCAACAGATGTTCTGTAGGTATGGTTAAGGTAGAAGAAGTATTTAAGTCAGTTGTATAAGGAATAGTATGAATACACTGGTAAGGAAATCTATACCAGAATCCTGGGGCCAATGTAGAAGCTCCTATAGCTGTTACAAGGTTTGCATAAGTAATATCTATAATTAAGCTAGGTACAGGAAGAGCTAAGACCTTAACTTGATATTCTATTGCATTTCCATTCTGTACAGGAGTTACTACAGCAATATTCCCTAAAGCAGGGTCTGCTGTTACTATTGGGGCATTGGCTGCTGTTAGAACTTTAGTATTAGTTCTAGATAACATATCAGCGTATACTGCCTTGTCTACACTTACATTATAAGTGGTATAAGGAGTAGTTTCATCAGGAGCTGCTACAACATTTACAGAAACTCCTGTAGTACCAGCTAAAACTTCTGGTAAATTTGCTGGAGTAACAAACTTATCTGGAGTAGTTCTGACATTAATATCAGTAAATGTAGCTTGATCTTGGAAATCATCAAGTACCCTCTTTTGCAAAGAACTTTCTATTTGATCTCTAAATACATTGGTATCTGGTTCTCCATTATTCTGAAAATCCACAGTCATACCTCTAGCATTAAGAGGCCTACTACTACCTCCTATAAACCAAGCTTTATTTTGTTTTACTCCTATTACTGACATTATGATTGGGGATAAACATGGAAAACATTACAATCATTCCCTAGTATTTGCATATAGCTAATACCCTCATCAGGAGGACAGCATAAATTTAATTTCTTCTGTAAAGTATCTACTAGAGTAGCTTTAAGACTATCCACTACTCCAGAAGCACCATATTTACATAATAATGTCTTTTGTATACATGGTAACTGATAAGTATCTACAAATGCTTGAAATGTAGGATCTGTACAAATAAGACCTGCATCTTTAATATCTTCAAACATAATCACCATATAATCTATAAGATCATAGTAGAAGAATGCTTCATACCAATAACACATAGAATCTTTACCTACTTGATCTCTATAATAACCTCTATCCATGAGTTTATCTATAAGACCATTTTGATATAGATATTGCCACATAGCATTTCTAACTACCTCAGAAGAAGTAGCTATATAAGCACTATCATCAACTATTCTAGGAAATACTGGTATCATAATTAATTACAACCGCAATCTTGTGCAATATTATTAGAAGTATGATCTATAGCTCTCCAGTTACTAACACTAATATATCCTCCAGTACACTGTTTACATTCAGTATTGCTACAACCACAAAGAGCTAATAACTGAGTTAGATAATCCCTCATAGAGAGTAATTCCTGATTTGTAGGAACAAATAGCATAGTATAAGCTTGGTGTTGAATCCAATTACTATAGATATAGTATAACCCAAACTTCAAATCCAGGAATTTAACTCTTTTTTCAATGTATTTTCTATCTCCTATGGCATCACAACCACCTGTAGGAGGACAAAGATTCTTTAAGATTAAAGATCTTTCACAAGCTTTAATATTCTGATCAGCTAGAATGTAGTAACCAGGATCAGTATTAACATTAACTATTACTACTGGAGCATTACTAATGAATATTTTATAAAGATTGTCAGCCAAGTACATCTGAAAAGTTCCAGAAGGTGGAAGACTACCATCTAAATTTAGAGGAGAGGTAGGGGTTATAGTTACCACATTAAAGGTGGTTCCATCATCACTAAGCTGATACAGAGCAAAATACAAATTTACAGAATCTGTGTTCTTCAGAGTCAGTAAGTTAACAGGTTGGAGATCTATAGTAAATGTAGGTACACTCATGAACAAATATACTTATATCTCACAAAAAAGGGTGTCTTTAAAACACCCCTTTCCAATTACTTATTATCTTAAATCTTTTACTATTAATATTTGTATTCTTAATACTTTTTATTAGTTTTGTAGCATAGGATGGTGGGACATTCAAAAACATTATCATTTGAGCCTAAAAACTCACTTAGCAGATGCCTTGGAAGTCCCACCTTTCAGGGCATTTTGCTTTCTTGGCCCTTTGGTAAATTAAGAAGATTTGTATGCGGACTGGGGCCTAGCTCTCTTTTACGACAAATCAGATAGCCCACCTGACATAAGGGTTTGCAACATTTAAATCTAAAGCACGGATTAACTTTTTCCTTTTAGAGCCTCACCAATAATAACTCATTAACTCAGGGTATGATTGAAGTTAACTCTCTTATTAAGGGGGTAAGGGGGTTAACTTCTTTTTACCTTCCAACTTCTAATCTATTAATCTAGGGTATAATCGGTATTAGCTATTCATCAAAGAATATATTTCTATCTCCATCGTTCTGCATAAACTGGTTTAACTGTACAGTAGTACCAACTAAAGGAAGATTATTCATAAGTGATTTCTGACCTTTATAAAGACCATCATTAGTCATAGCTTGCTTCTCTGTTAAAATACCTAGTTTATAGCCAGGATAAGCCCAAGCTAAATCTGTAATATTTCCAAAAAGCTTCCCTATTTCACCTGTAACTAAGTTTCCAGCACCTTTTCCTCCTGCAGTAATACCTAAAGAAGCTGTTGGATTAATAGGTGAAGCAAAATCTCTCACTAAACCACTTAATAACTTAGCTTGTGGAGAATCTTCATCATCGTCATCAAATACTAGTCCTATAAATAGAGCTGATAGAGTAGCAAATACTAAGGATGAGAATGCTGTATAACCAGCTTCAACAGCTCCTCTTCTCTCTAAATCTGACCATTCACTAGCACTTCTAATTCCTCTAGCCCACTGCCATAATAGTCTATATCTACCTCTATTTACTTGTTCAATCCACTCATAGACATCATCTTCCTGCTCTTCTCCTAATTCATTTACAGTCTTGATTGTACCCTTTTTTCTATAAGATCCTTGGTAAGTATCAATAGTAGGTTCCCCAAAGTTGTTTCTAAAGTAGGTAGGAACATGTCTAGCAAACATCATCATTAGGTTCCCTAAGAAGTATAGTTCGGCAGTAGATTTCTCATCCTGTCTATATTGTCCATGTAATTTCTCATAGACTCTTCTCATCTTACCAAATTCTAAAGAATTTAATCCTCTAAGAGGTACTTTTTCCCCAACAGCATTTTCTGTGTAGCCTCTTACTCCACCATTCCAGATAAGTTGTCCATCTACTACCTCATATTGGTCAAAGACAGATTTCCCATCTTTAGTCTTCATGTGAAGTAATTGAGCCACCATCACAGATAGGGAATTCCATTCCTCAGGTATTGAGTAAAATGATAGAGCTTTATCCATAGCACTACCATTATTTTTACTCAAATAAGTGGATTCTGACTTATGTATAATGTCATGAGTAAGGTATCTAGATTGTTTAGCTAAATGCCAGATTTTATCATTCCTGTGAGTACCTTGAATAGTCTTACCCATATAGGCAGACACTAAAGCATTTGCCTTAGCTAGATCTCCTGGAGTGTAGGACATTTCATCTCCATCTATACCATCAAATTTAGAAGCTATCCAGTTAACCCTACCATTTCTATAGTTAACCATTGTAGCAAAAATACCGTTTTTAGCACCTCTGAATAGCTGAAAACCCATTATTTTAAGGGTAACCATCTTCTTAATAAAAGCCATTAGTTTATAGACATCTAGCTTATCACCATTTTTATTCATTACAAATGGGATTCTAAATAAGACATCTTTGTGCGCTCTACCTACTAAATCGGCTAATACTCTATCATCAATAAACTCCAAAGTCTGTTTAAACAGCACATTCTGATTCTTATTCTCAGAAATAACATGAATAGCTTTAATACCTTGAGCCAGGGAGTAAATATCATCCAATTGCTCTTTCAAGGTAATCTGTTTCATGAAGGTCAAAAAAGACTGCTCTAAGTTAGAGGAGTAGTTACCTGACTTCTGGACTTCAGAAGAACCTATGTATTTTAAAGGTATACCATACTGATTAATTCCTTCGTAGTTTGTTTCCACAAAGTCAGTTAGCATCATTTTAACTTTCTCTTTCAAGTTAGCTATTTTCAATCTTCCACCATTCTTTCTGTTAACCTCAGCCTCTGTCATCATGGTTTTAGGAAACCACCCTTTCTGATATTTAAAACCTAACTTTCTCTGATTAGTCTGGAGGTTGTACCAATCTAAAGCTGTGTAGCTCTCACCATTCTCCTTATAGACTATTTTATTTAAATGGCTGTTAGGATCTGTAAATACCTTTTCCTGAGTTTTATTTACATAGGTTAGAAGAGCTTTCTGAGAAGCTGATAGGTTATTCCATAAAGCTACATCTTCATCAGTAATAAGAGTTTTAGAATAATTACCTTCCTCATCCCTTACTTCATTATAGGCCCAATCCCAGAAAGCAGGATTACTGTCAAAATTAAATCTGCCTAATGTCTTACCTACTTTATTATCACCATGCTCTTGTCTAACATCCTGGAGAAGTTGTTCAAACTTCTGTTCTATCTTAGTATAATTCTGAACAGCCTTATCCATTCTCTGATCCTGTAGAACTTTCAACAACTTCAAATATGGATTATTAGTATCCATATAAGTACCTGTAAGCTTAGTGATCAAACCAATCTCATAATCAGCAGGGATCTCTCTAGGTAGTTTAATCCCTAGAATGTTCTCCATATCTAATAGGTCCTGAGTAGCTTTTGCTAAAACTTTCTGTTCCTCTTTAGATAAAGAACCTTCAATCTCTTTTTTATTAGATAAATAGTTAATATCTGCTATTTTAGACATTGTAGCAGGTCCAGCACCCTTTTGAAGGAGGTCTGAGTAAGCTGTAGCAGTTGTACTTTGATAATCCCCTACTACAAACGCTCTAGGAGACGCTTCTTTTATCTTCTTTAATGTATCTGTAGATAATCCGGCTATTTCTAAAAACTTCTTATCCTTAAATAGAGCTTCTATCATAGGGATGTAGTTATCCATATCCACATCAGCATCTACAAAGGCTCTCCCTGCAGTATGAGAATCTGGTATATGGGCTACCTTTAGATTCTTAAATTGCATGTCAGGGTTATTAAGCTTTAGCATGAAAGCATACAGAGCAATCTGCAGTTTAGCTCTATTCTTAGGAGAGTCTGTAATTAATCTACTCTGTAAACCAAAAGAGATCAGTTTATCTGTAGTAGAGTTAGTGAAGCCAGAACCAGTTTTCCAATCTACAATGGAAACAGTGTTATCATCATGATAGACTACCATATCAGCAGTACCGGACATGTTGATGATGTTATTCCCTATAACTACCTCTGGCTTTATAACATCAGCTTGTAAAGCACCAAATGGTTTTAAAGCTATTCCAGCATTCTTAAAGATAGTACTAGCATAGGACCTAGCCCAAGAATAATCAATAGCTGCCCCACCTAACCCATATCCTATAGTCTGAGCTTCATATTCTAAAGCTTTCTGTTCAAATCTAGGGTCTTTGGAGGCAGCATATTGTAACCAGCTATGGATAGCATTACCTTTAATAACACCTAATTTCATATTTTTAGCTGTATTAGCTACATACTGATCATAGGTGACTTCTTTATTATCTATGAGAAGCTTCTCTGTTTTATCATAACCATTCCAGAGTTTATCAGCTTGTTTAGCTGCTATTTCTTCATCTGTAACTATAAGCTTAGGCTCCCTGCCAGTAAAATACTGAACCACAGAAGTAACTCTGTTAGGAGTTTTACCACTTGAGAAGTCTTTATATTCTTTAGTTTCATCATTATAGGAGTACATTAATGATTGTTGTTCAACAGCCTCTATATAAGGATTAGAGTTTGCTTCATTTATGGGGCCTTCTTTAATATCTACAGGGACTTCTCTCTCTAAGCTTTCAAAATGAGATAACATTGGCTCATTCTCCCCTTTAAATAACTCAGGGTTATTATTGAGATAATCCCCATATTTAAGTAAAGCCTGTTGTCTATCCCCATATTTATAGAGTAGTTCTTTGAATAGCGTACTATCCTTATTTGTAAATGGATTAACAGGGGATATTGAGCAATTCATCTAGCAGACTTTAAATTGTTTCTTAAACTTATCTAATTTCTCAGCAGTATTCAAGTTCTGAGTACCTTTTGTATAACTCACCGTAATCTTATTAGTATTCTCTAAAGGTGAGATTGAGTCAATAATAACTCTTATGGAGTTCTCTCTGAAATAATCAGAAGAGTTGGTTAGAGTGATTACATCTCCCACATTATAAACACTAACATCTTTAGCTGTAATTATAGGCCCTGCTTCTTCTAAGGAGTAAGTAAATAACTCTCTCACTCTAGGATCAAAAGCACTCTCTAACTGTAAAGGATTATCCAAATAATCATCAACATTAAAGTCAAAATCAGCTACAGAACTAGTAGGGAATAATCTTCTATAAGCAAACCCTGTATCAGTTTCTCCTAGTAAAATATAAGGAGCTGAATACTTACCTGTTATGAAATTTACTATCCCTGTAGGCTCTGTAAGAAGATCATACTTTTCAGCATCTTCAGGATCAATATTTAACTTAGGGATTAAAATATCATATTCAGCAATAGCTCCATTAGTAAGAATTGCTTTCCCAGGTTTAACCTTTTGGAAACCTTTTTCATCTTTTTCAGCTCTATCTAACAGCTTGCTTCTTACAGATTTGAATACCTCTGGCTTACTCTTAGCCAGCATCATAACTATAGGAAGCTGCAAGGTGTCTAGATTATTAGAAATATTAGTCAAAGCTCCTTTAAACTTCTCAGCATTGTCTATAAGAGCTTGTCCAGGGATAAACTGACTATAACCTGTTAGTCCAAAAGACATTCCTGTAGAAAGAGCTGAATACTTCACTAAGTTGTTCTTAAACTGTTCCAAATCTATTCCTGGAATATTCAACTTTGAAATATCTGTGAAAGCATCTTGTATTTCTAAAATATCTGACTCCTGTAAATTAGAAGGTTGTCTGAAAGTTACAATGCTAATATTTTTCTTATGAGAATATTCTCCTATCAAGTAGTCCATAAACCTATTGTTCTGCTCATCTTTGGGGAGCTTCTTATAGGCTTCTTTTATAGACTTAACTTCCTGAGCAAACTTCTCTTTAAATGCTGCAGCTTTTCTGATTACATATTTAGTACCTTTTTTAGAGGTCTTTTCTAATGTATCATTTTTAACCTCATTCATATAGATCTGAGCAACAGCTAATCTAAGAATTTGTTCTCTTAGGGCTTCCTCATGTTTCTCTTGTTTATTGTCAAGCGTAAATACCACAGGAGCATCCAATCCAATATTTTTTCCATTTCTAGCACTAAAAGATTCTACAAAAGCATTCAACTTAGGGTTATATAAAGGACTTTGATCACTAATCAACTTATGATTATATATTGTAGTAATAGCTTCTTTAATATAAGGACTTTTCTCAAAGAACTGAGATAGTTCTAAAATAGGTTCATCATCTATTGGACTAGGGAAAGGAACTACATCAGTAACTTGTCCTCCTTCTACCACAGGAATAAGGGCTAAATTAGACTTACCAAATATTTTACCCCATGTAGCCAGTTTGGATTTAATCTCAGCATAGTTTGATGGTGCTTCTCTTAGGATAGTTAAAGATGAAGAGGTATCTCTTAATAAAGCTCCCACTACACTAAACTCATCAAACTTCTTTAATACCGCTTGTTGTAAGATAAGATCAGCATATTCCCATTTAGATACATCTATATCAGCTCCCATAGGAAGACCTTCAATAGCATCATCTAGGTCACTCTGGTTAATCTCATATTCTTCCACAGCTTTAGAGAAGTCTCCAGTGCTAACACCTAATTCCTCTAATCTACTATAAATAAGACTTCTGATCTGACTCTTACCTTTCTGTGAATTACCATAAGCAGATACTAATCTAACAGCAGGTTGAGCTATTAAACCAAATACTTCATTCATAGGTAAACCTAAGCCTACCATAGTAGCTACTACATTACCTGTTTCAATAGAGATATTTCCTTTGAATAGGATTTGCTCCTTAACATTGTCAATGGCAGCATTCACCAAAGCATCTAGAGTATCAAATACTTCCTGAGTATCTGAGAAAGTATTAAGCTCTTTACCTAAATAGTTCAAGCCAAATTTATGTTGTCCAGCTCTAGTAAGCACTGCAATAGCTTTAGTATTGTTAGCCATGATGCCAGTAAGAGCTGTACCAGCCATGTTAGATTTATAGGAGGTGTGGTTGTCTTTAAATGAAGATAGATCCAGGCTACCAGATTCTGCTAACGCTCCTAGATTACTCAGGTATTGAGCCATAGAACCTTCTGTAGAAGGATCTTTAAGAACATCCATGCTAATAGGGTTATTCATTCTAACCTTCTCTTTCTGAATAACCTCAAGCATATTGTACATGATTCTATTCTTATAGAAAGCTTTGAGCAAGTTATCAAGTTTTCTATTCTCTTTAGAATCTTCTCCTTTTTGAGCTATAATAGTTTTATCATAGTTCTGTATAAATTTACCAGACTCGTTATAACCTATAGGCTGACCTTTAGATACTTCAATATCTCCTATCTTAATAGTGGAAGAAGCTTTCTCTTTAAGAATTAAGAATAGAGCATCAACATCATAATCTGATCCATGCAGAGGTACTATTTCTTGAGGTAACACTAAGGAGTTATTCTCACTAGTATGGAATCCCACTACTTTTAAAACTACAGCAGAGTGTAATTCTGTAGAAGGAATCCTGAAAGCTAATTGCTCAGAATGAAGTAATACTTCTTCATCATTCTTAATCTTAGCTTGTGTGGCTTTATCAAAGAGATCTGCTGGAGCTAACACCTCAGCATACCTTTTACCTGTCTTAGGGTCCTCAATGTATCTCAATCTATCTTTAGTAATAGGATTAAAAAACATGTGAGAGGAGATCAATGTGAACTTACCCCCATTGAACTTAGTGACAAGACCTCTTTTCTCTATAATAGAACTAAGTTGTGTTTGGACCTTCTTATATACAGAAGGATGATCAATACCTATGTAGGAAATAACATCAGCTAACCTCTCAGATCCTTTAGCTTGTAAAGTCTCTTTAATAAGATTAGTTAATTTAGAATTATCAAAACTACCACTAGTTTGTACAGCTCCTAACAGCTCTCTTCTATACATCTGAGAGAGGTTAGAATAATCTCTATAGATAGCATCTACATTAGATTCTGTTTCAGGCTTCACCAAGATACCTAAGAAGCTTTGAAGCTGGCTAGGGTTACTAGTAGACATATTAAGATCATGAGAAGGGTTTAATTGCATTCTCAGGAATCTGGTATCTAATTTGAATTTAGAAGCATCATAAGCTGTAACATTAGCTTCTGTTTTATATTGAATATCAAACTTACCTGTTTTAAGAGTGTTCCTGAAAGTCAATAGCTCACCATAGAAAGGTTGCCCTTTGGCTTTAGCTAGTGTTTCATTATTGATAGTAGTAACATCTTTTAAATACTCCTGAGCTGGTTCAGATAAAGTAGCTAACTCTTCAGTAGTAAAGTCTCTAGTCTGTAATCCCAATTTAGCTGTGTTACCTCCAGACTTATTAGCTGACTTAGGGACTATACCCATAACATTGTGGGAGTTTAAGATAGCATTCAGTTCCTGCAAGTTAGCTGTAACATCCTTATGCATTCCTTCAGTAAAACCAAGATTTAACCCAGAGGTCTTGATAGTTCTAGTTATACCTTGAGAATCTGTCTTATGATACACAGGCTTAGATACTAAGCTAAGACCATATCTCCTACCATACATATTTTGAAGAATTGTGCTAAATCTATCAGTATGCCACATCTGAGCATCTGTAGTCTCATAGGTAGTTCCTTCTACTTTAGAACCTTTAAATATCTCATCTAGCACTTCTTGTACATCATCCTCAGCTACCAAGAAATCTACCTCAGTAGGCACACCATTGATTGGATTAGAGAATCCTTTCTGTCCTGGAGCTGTAGCAATAGACATTCTTTTTACAACACCATTAGCATCTCCATAGATAGTAGAGTCACCAATGATAAGCTGGTTAAGGAAAATATTGTTAATATAATTGTTCAATAAGAACTGTCTAATAACCTCATCTGTCTGTATAGGATAGTTATAAGAAGGTCTGTCATTCACCCAAGGCGTGTATTGAAAATCTTCTGCTACTTTATTTATAGGGAATTTGTATATACCTGCACTATTAATCTCATTGATTTTAGTAATAGCTTTATTTAAATTATCCTGTAAAGGGAGTTTATTATCTTCAATTAAAGATTTAATGTAATTGAGATCTTTATTAACAATAGCTATTTTAATTTGAACTACAGCGTCAGGCTTTCCCTTCTCTTTATATTCTTCAAGCAAAGCTTTACCCTTCTTGTTAGATCTTAAGACTCTTTGAATACCTATCTCAAAAGCTCCCATATTTAAGAATGGATTCTTATTATAAGAGTCTATACCATTTTCTAGATATTTAAGATCAAGCTTATTTAGAAGTTGATCAATACCTTTTTGAATACTCTCATCTATAGACTTTTCAGACTGTAAAGGGATCTCTACAGCAAGTGGTGTAGGTCTGTTAGAGTTGGTATATAAAAATTGTACATACCTGGGAGTTCCTTTAGTAGCAAGACTATTTAGGAATCCAGCATTAAAAGTTCTTAATACATAGTCAGGATCTTTCTCTTCTGAATACTGAGTTACTTTATTATTTCCAAAACTTTGATCTACTATACCATCTGCATCCACCACATCATAAATCTTATGGGTTTGTAGATTATGTATATAAGGATTGAAACTATAGAAAGTATTATAACTAACTCCATCCACCACTTCTTCTGTTTTAGTAAGGTAGTCCAGAGCATGTTCTTTATATTTTGTAGATTTTAATTCTGAAATGTCTTTAACTTCTTTCAAAGCTCCTAATACATCATAAGCATTACTACTAGGTACAAACAAATAATTCTGTTTACCCTCAGCATCTAATACAGAAGACAAAGTGAATTCCCCATTAATCTCAGCCATAGCCTCAGCTAATAGAGTTATAGCATTATCAGATTTAAGAGCTGACATTACTTTAGAGAAAGCTTCATCCTGAGCAACTATATCCTCAGAGCTATCTAGTAAAGGTTGAAGATGTTTAAATACTACCTCAGCATGTTTTAATATACCCTCTCTCTGAGGCTCCTTTAAGAATTCTTTAAGTAAGCTATCAGAGAAACCAAAAGCTTTACCAAGACTCTCAGGAGTGTGCTTACTAGAAAGAATATTAGGATTCTTTTCAAAATTATCAATTAAAGCTGTTACAAGATTAGATTTATTCTTAGCTGTTGCATCTATTGGAGTATTAGTTCTATTTCTAGCTGTAAGTACTCCTTCCTCATTATTTCTAAATATAACATTGTAAGGCTTTCTTTTTCTATAAGACCCTAAGCTTTGTACAACTCCAGCTACTATTTGTTTAGCTTCTTGTTGCATATAAGCTTTATAAATGTCTACAGGATCTTCACCAGTAAACTCAGCTATGTAATCAATATATCCCCCTAATGTAGGGATTTTATTCTTATTCCATTTTAAGAAAACTATCTCTTTTTTCTGTCTAAGGTTCTCCCAATCATAATTCTCATGTAATGGTACATATCCCTTTACTAGAGTTTTAGTATTAAGTTTGTTATTTGTAAGAGCTTTACTATACACAGCAAACTGACCATCTAAGAAACTATAGTTAGGGTTAGGTTTAACTGTTACTGTAGGATCTATATGTTCAAACAGATTCCTCATCTCTTTAGCTAGAGACAAGCTCAATCTATCATTCTTGGCTAAGTTTACAGGATTCTGATTTCTTAGAGGACTAGTGAAGTCAATAGTATTCACTAGCTTAATAGCTACGGGAAATACTTTTCTAGAATTATAGAAGCCTCCTTTACCATCAGGTATATGACTAAGAAACCATTTTACATCTTCATTTACAGTAGTCTCTAGATCCTT